>SDBU01000147.1_pt1 | contig 97337 bp, 148 predicted proteins | sample 2277071 | NCBI WGS metagenome assembly SDBU01 (sample SAMN10397929, study PRJNA504765) | marine sediment metagenome | isolation source: marine sediment core GS08_GC12, 126 cmbsf | place: Arctic Ocean: Gakkel Ridge, Loki's castle | collected 2008
AACCTGCGCTGGTGCGTTGTCTCTGCCTCACTAGACCATATCCACCAGCCACCCGCCACATCTGCCAAGTCCTTTGCGACAGGCAGTTTGCCATCGAGGACTTCTTCCCAGAGTTCATACTCCAAGCCAACAAGCCAACCAGCACACCATCTGTCTTCACTAATATCCTCCATTAGTTCTAGTAGTTGGTCGGCAGCCTGTCGCGGTGCGCAATCCAAAGTGAATCCGCAATTGGGACAGACAGTGAAACAATGCAAGGCCTGTATCTGCTTACTCATTTGGGGCCTCCTTCGGTATCAGCGAGCGAATCTCGTGGCGTGTTGCCCTCAGATTTGCTAGCAGTGTATCTGTGTGGAATCCTGCCACAGACATATCATTCTGCAGTAGCCATTCGAGGTGGTCAATTGTACCCTCAAGCCACCCCTCGGTAAATGGTAACTCTGGATGCTCGCTATCGGGCGTCGCCTTTGCCAAACACTGCGTACAAACGTGCTCCCCGGGGCCCGCAGTATAAAGTGCCTCCGCGAACACACCACAGTCTTCGCACCGCTCCCAGTATGGCACCGTCAGAATCTGCGAGCAATCGCCACAGAGTTTGTTCTCGGCCACCAGGTATACGTCCTTGGGTTCAATAGGTTTGTTACAGTCAGCACACTTCATCATCATTCCTCCTTCACTCGTTTCAGTAACTCGTCGGCCATCTCGCGTACTTGGGCGGCGCGGTAGGCTTTATCCCACCAAGCCAGATGATACCAGCCACGGTTATGGTAGTTAATCCCGCTGGCTTGGACTGGCCCTCCATAGCAAGCCCGCACCGCCTCCTGATAGTAGTCAAGCAGGGCCATACCCTTCAGTTCGTTTGGCATATTGCGGCCTCCCTTGGTAGTCTGCTATAGTCGGCTCCGGTCATTTCGCGGTCAAGTTCGGCCAGTATAGGAAAGCAGGATTGAAGGCTAGTGCGCCAAGCACAATCCGCGCCCTGCCCGTGGTTAAGCACTAGCCGAAACCCATCAGCCTTTGCCTTGTCTACCAGCAGGGCATTCTGCCCGTCAGCAACTGCCTGCAGCAGCCGAAAGCTACCCTCCCACGGCTCGTCATACGTCCGCAATAACTGGCAGGCAAACCCGCCCTTCCTGCCACTTGCAAAGAACTCGCGAATTGTCATTGTGGGGCCTCCCTTCGACCTACTAACTCATCGGATGTCTTGTCTTTGTATGTACTTGCCCGCCGGTCAATATCTCTCGCTATGTCATAGTGTCCAAGCCCGCGCATAATCAGTGCAGCCCGTTCGTATCGTTCCTTATCCACGATAATATTTACCTGACTCTGAGAGATAGTATAAGGCCCCCGACCTTCATCGGGTTGCTTTGTTAGCATCATCATTATTCCTCCCTATCATAAGCGGTATCTGGGTCTGGGCCGGTGCAAATCCTATAATGAATTTGGCAACCAGTACAGTCTGCCAGGACTTCCCTCTCTATCGGGTCATAGCCCTTGAACGTGAGGGGCTGGTCGCAATCAGCACAGTAGACGAATTCAATATGCTCCTGCCAGTCAGGCTCGTGGCTAATCGGGTCGCCGATGGTTTGCCCGGGTGTTGGCATGGTCGGGCTCCTCCGTTCGCCAATTCCCATCGGGATGAACGTCTGCCAAACTGTCGCCCGTGCCTACCCTCTTCTGGATTGCTAAGCTATCATCTTCGGATAGTCCTTTGTACCACCTATTCCACCAATCATACCAAGCACAATACTCCTTTGATGCAGCCATTACTTCGTCTCCGCACATATTCTTTTGCAAAGTAGTGGCTTCCACTACACCAAAGCGAGTTGTTTGGTTGCCAGCTGCTTGCAACTTTGCTTCAGCTGCTTTCTCCCACTCAAAGTCCATTGGAACCCGACCATCAGCAGACTCGTGTATTTGCCACCAAAGCATGTATCCCAATTGTTCGATATAGATGAACAACATCACCTCTGAACAGGTTGTAACGTCAATCTCTTTAGCCATCACTCACCCTCCTTATACTCGCCAGTCTCAACAACGCGCAGCTTACCAGGCGGTGGGAAGCCGAGGGCGGCGATGTCGTCAATGTGTACCAACGGCAGTATCGCTGGCGATGGATTGCAATGAGGCTTACTCGACGCCGCCCACACGCACCCATCATTGCCGCCTGCCAGATAACTTTGTGTCTGCCGCCTGACAGGTCTTTCTGTCCAAATCAAGCACTGGTACATATCAGGGTGGGACGGGTGGGACGCACTATCTACATATATGGAATTCTCACTGGTCGTCATAAATATCTTCATATCATCTTCTCCCAAAACTCTTCTGTTTGTTCTTCAAATACTGCTTGTTGCACAACCGCCTTAGCGTTGTCGGCGATTTTACATTCTATCAGGTTTTTGGCTCGCTTTATGATATAGCCTACAACGCGGTCGAGTGGGCTGGAGATAGGCACTAAACAATCATGGGTAAGCATGTTTGTGACACGAGAACTTTTAGGTGTCTGAGGCCAGCAACATGCATCTTGAACTCGCTTCCCCTGATATATCGCTGTTACCTTTAGCCCGCTATTGCAAAGGCGCTCGACTATGATGTTCCCTTTGCCGTCAGAGCTTTCCCACACCTGCTTAACTTCTGCTGATTTAGTTGTCATATCATCTTCTCCCGCATCTGAGTAACAACCCGCGCCTGCCCTCGAAAGAGCAAGCGCCGACCGTTAGCTGTCCATTTGACATTCAAGCCAGACGATTACTATTGCAGCTAAGGCTACTAGGTCTTCGGTCAGGTCTAAAGGCGGCGAATCCGTAGTAACTGCACCGAGGAGGAAGGAGTCTAGTATCTTTTTGACTATTTCTTCTGTGCGCCGCTTTACTACATTAGCCCATGCATCGTCAGATAACTCGGATGGCCTGTTCCGTTCACGTTGAATGGGTAGCTCGGCTTCGATAAACTCAAGTATGTCTAGATTTATCACTTAGGTCTCTCCTTTCTTCGGCTCTGCGCTATCGAATATAGCTATGATCTCCTCGGCACCTCGCAGCCACGCCTCGCACCAGTCTACGAGTTGGCAGAGGGTCAATGCTTCGGGGCTGTAGGACGTTGTGATGGATCCGCCAGGGCAAACATTGGCTACTCGGTATATCCACCATTCGTGTGTTACATTATTGGTGGCGTAGCTAAACTGTATATTGCCCTCATAGTTTTGCCGAGCGGCAAAGCACATCTCGTTCATCTTCGCGACCACTTCCGATAGTAGCTCCTCAGTCATCTTGCTCATCCTCCTGCTGAGTTCCCCAGATGATGTCAGCTGCACTTATACGAACTTCAGCGTGAAGGCTTTTAGACATAATACCATAGCTAGGACCGATCATTCGCATGAAAGTGCCCCGATACCGCTTCTGACCTATCCAGAAACTGACTTTGACTCCTGGCTTTAAGTTTCCAGCCATCTTGCTGACCTCCTTCTCCTTTCGGTTGCTAATAACTGAATAAGTGCTGACTGTTAGCCCTTTTCTAGTTCTTGCCATAACTCGTCAGCCGCCTGCCGGAGTGCCCTTACTTCTCCCTGTAGACTATCTGCGGTCTTACATACTCCTCGTCCTAATCCTCGGCGCACAGATAGTTCTTTCTGTTCTGCTTCGTCGGCTTGCTTGTTCCATCTACCTACTAGATTAACCAGATCGCTTGCTAGCATCTTGCTTATCTCCTTTGTTGACATAACAGTCTACACCTGCCCTCGAAGGGGCAAGCATCGACCATTAGCTTTACTCACCCGTAATAGCGTGGTATGCTACTTCAGCGGCCTTATCCTCTGCTTCGCGGGCTTCGCAGCTCCCCTCCGTTACCTCGTTACCAGTACCCTTACATACTGAGCAGCGTTCTCCGCTTGTGCCAAATCCGTAACCATTACACCAACTGCACTTAGTCTCTGCTTTTATTCCGCCTACTGCTTCATTCATCTGTCTACCTCCCTGTCTGAGTAACAACCTGCGCAAACCCCCGAAGGAGTTCGCGTCGACTGTTAGCTCAACTTCTTTTCGAGTTGAGCGCGAGCCCCTGGAAGATAATCTCGTGCCATCCGAGTGCTCAAGATTCGCGGGTCAGCTTGTGCAGTAGCCAACGCTATCTGCAAGCTGCTTGCTTCGTCCGCCCATTCATGCAGAGAATCTATGCTCGGGCCTCCTTCATCCGGCTCGTGCTCAGCCATGATCGCTTGGGTGCGAATACTTCCACCTAAGCTGGTCTCCTTGAGCTGCGAAAAGTCTAAGCTTCCCCCGTGAAAATATTTGGTGTTGTTCCTCATCCTACTCATCTCCTTTCTTATTCTAAGTGCTTCCAGAACAGTGTTCTCTCAATGGACTCAAACAATGGCCTTAGTGCTTCTGGAAACAGTTTCAGCCCACTACTATTAGATAGTACCTGATAGACAGTAGCACAAGCGCGAATCTCTTCAGGCCGATCCTCCCAGTTAGGGCGGCGGCCCCCTATTTTCCGCTGGCTGAATTTGGCAAACCTATCTTGAAAATCGGCTATATGCTTCCACTCGTGGATAGCGGAAGAGAAGAACCTATTGGCTAGCCTCCTAGCAGCACCATCTAGAGGGTTGTAGGTAGTAGGATTATTGTGCAGGTCTGACAGTCCTTGACGAAGACCGAGCCATAGCTCAACTCTACCACCGTCGGTCTTGATCCACACTTTATTTCGGGATGCTCCCTTGCCATGCAACCAGTTCTTATTTACGCTATAGCCTCTATAGACCTCCCCGTGAGTGACCCAGTTCCGCCAGTTCCCATTAACTCTCATCACTACTCCCTCAGTCCGCGCACCTGCCAGCCTCCCAGCCTTGACCAGTACCGGGTATAGTACATCATCTGGTATCAGTGAGCGATTGTACAGCTTCATTCTGCTCATCTCTCCTTCTAGATTGATACCTACTGCAATACAGTGTTAGCGGAAAGCACTACATCACACTTTGGGCAGTGGAATGGTGTAAACACCACCCCGCTTGGTGGTTTGCCAGGCTTGCGCTTGCGGGTCTTCCACCCACACTTGCACTCTGTCCAGACTCTATGTGGACTTTCCTGCACTCTGTTATAGCTACTAGGTAGCATCACACTTCCCCTCCATTCTTTAGCTTGCAGAGCATCTCATCCTTTGCATCTATCTGTCCCAGGTGGTAGCCTATGCCAAATGCACGAGCAATGAACTGATCTACCGCTACCTGGTATTCACCGAGGGTCGCAAACGTTCCTATCATCGGCACATCCCGTAGCAGTAACAGCTTCGCCCAGCGATCTGCATCTCCAAAACCTTCCTCCCGTTCATATTTCTCTAATCCGCTTCCTTGCGTTGGGTGCTTGTCATACATCTCCATGAGATATTCGTTCAAGATGTCTCGTTCGGTACTGTCTGGCATGCTTCCCATCACTGCACTTCCTTTCTAAGTCAGGCTTCTTTCTCTCTATATTCGACGCCGGTGAGTACCAGTGCCAGACCACAGCAGCCCAGTGTTTGATCTTCGTGTGGGCGAACCCAGCAACCACACCCACCCTGGTCGCACTGGCCTATCTCCCCCTGAGCTACTGCCATAGCCTGTTCTGAACCCCAATCCTTCACGGAATATAGGAACTCGAAGTAGGCTATCACCGCTGTCTGCTTGAATGGGCAACTCTTCACTGTCTTCAGCTCCTTTTCTATTTTGCTCTACCCATATCATAGCACATCACACGAAAAAAGTCAAGTACCCTGTACACTATATTTGACTTTCTATTCTGTATTCGTTATACTTTTGTCAAAGTAACATGGTAAAGAAACCTAGCAAAACAGACAAGGGTTTAGGGGAAGGGGTGGAGGTTGACTGGAAAGACCTTGCGTGGTGTGCTTGGCTGCGTGGTGAACGGAAATATGCTGCGCTAGGCCGACAGTTTGACAAGCACTGGGAAACAGTCAAACGGGCCATCATCGCAAAGGGCAAAGCTGCTAGGCTGGCAATAGAATCCGGCGACTGTGATGCTCTTGCTGAATACATTGATGGGCTATATGAAGAGTTGCAGGAAGTGGATTCGCTCTTCCAAGATGCCGATAATGACAATGCTCGGCTTGGCGCATTAAAGCACCGAACATATTTGCGAGAAAAGATAGCAGCAGCGCTGGGTGTACCAACCGAACTAGCGGCCTTGCAGCTTAGCGGGAAGGGAGGGGATCCGATTGAGCACACCGTTGCTTTCCACGGCACTGCCGAGCAGCTTGCCAAGTTCGCTGGAAGAGCTATTGCCCGAGGACGAGAGGTACTTGACGAGTGAAGCGGCTCCGTATAGTGAATACCCACCAGACATTGATGAGTTTGTCCTTGCGCCGAACTATACGAATCTGGGCGGCGATCCTCCGATAGCTTGCGCAGCAGTTCAGGATATCCTCCTCGATATCTTCGCCCAGCCACAACAGTATAATGAAGTGGCTCTCCTGTGGGGGATTGGCGCAGGCAAATCATTTCTCTGCTCAGTAGCTATTGCCTATATGGTGTTTCGAACGCTCTGTCTACGCGATCCTCAAGATTACTACGGTCTAGCCCCTGGCTCGCAGATCACTTTCTCCAACTTCTCTGTCTCGGCCGACCAAGCTAAGAAGGTAGTGTTCCATGAGGTGAAGCAGCGGATTGATAAAGCGCCTTGTTTCCAATGGGAAGGGTTCGAGCGCAATATGAAGCTCACCTCAGAATTGCACTGGCCGGAGAAGAATGTAGTAGTGATGCCGGGCAATTCGCGCGAAACATCTGCCCTCGGTCTTAATATCCTCGGTGCGGTAGTGGATGAGGCGGCATGGTTGGAAGTGGTGGAGCGTACGGTAAGACAAGCTGGTCGTGCAACCGGTGGAGAATACGATGCGGCCGAAGAGTTATATGGTGCACTAGTAGGCAGGGTAGGGAAGCGCGGTAATGAGAACTGGCGGAAGCATAGTTTGTTCTTTATGATATCCTCACCCCGCTATGTGGACGATTTCGTATCGCGTAAGATGCGAGAGGCAGAGTCGAATCCACGGATATATGCCCGAACATTGCCCTCATGGGAGGGGGCATCAAAGCTATCTCTCTCTGGCGAAACATTCGTTGATCCTCCCATCGGGGAAGTACCTATAGAGTACAAGTCGGAGTTCGATAGAAACCCTGAGAGAGCTCGCCGTGACTACGGAGCAATCCCTTCAACAGCCATCGATGCCTATTTCTCAGCCGATAAGGTTACAGCGGCAATCGACCATAATCTCCGTATACCACAGCATGATAGCTTGCCTGATTGGTTCGTGGGCAATCCAGCTTACCAGTATTGTATCCATGTAGACCTTGCCCTACGCTGGGATGCGGCCGGTATAGCAATGGCTCATGCGGAAGGCAACAAGGTAGTAGTGGATTATGTCAACGCTATTAAGGCTGAAGACTTTGTTGATCCTGTTAGCGGAGTCAGCAATGAGATTGACCTCGAATCAATCCGACAGCTTATTCTTGCATTCCGTGAGCGCGGCTTCCATATCTCTCAGATTACTTTTGACGCCTATCAATCGGCAGATTCGATCCAGCAGCTGATGCAAGAGGGTTTTAGAGCAGGTATCCTAAGTGTGGATAAAAACACCGAAGTGTACGATCTGCTCAAGGAGCTAATCTATACCGGCCATTGCGCGCTACCTAATCACCCGTTGCTCATCCAAGAGCTCTGCCAGTTGGAGTTAATCCGTGGGAAGAAGATTGATCATCCACCGAGAGGCTCCAAAGACGTAGCTGATGCAGTAGCTGGTGCAGTCTATAATGTGTATACCACAGCGATGGCAGGCGAGATATCGTTTACATTTGATGGTGAAGCAAGCACTCCCGTAGCTCCCCAGGCTGAAGCTCAAACCGAAGGGGAAAACATTGCTGGCGTGCATGTGATTGAGGAAGGTCGGTTCGGGGAGGCGGAAAAAGTAGAGCATGGAGCGGAGGAATTATGGAAGAAGATACACGGAAGGAGAAAGATAGGATGAGGTATTTAGGTAGCGTGGCAATGAAAAGTGGACAAGTAACTATGAAGATGGGGAAGCAGTCCGATGGGAAGTGGGTAACTGTAGGTGGTAAGAAAGTTAAGATAGAACCACGAAAGGGGACTGCCCCGAGCGGGAAGCTTTCACCAGAGGAAATGCGGGACATGGTACGAAAGCAGCCTGAAAAGTTCCCATCGGATATACCAGCAAGTGAAGCTATAAACGCACTTGGGCCGCTTGTCGATGAGACTGTGCAATTTATCCTGATGCCCAGTAGTCGGCGTAAACAGGTGTCTGTTAAGGATATAGCAGAATGGATTGCAAGCAACTTTCACAATTATGTGTCTCGTGTACTGGGAAGATCAAAGACGAAAGCACCAATTAAGTTGCCGAGCCAGGATAGTATTTGGGAGGCTATCAATGTTGTCAATACTCGTAGGCCTGGGGTAAGAGAAGAATTCGAGCGCATGGCTACGGAGTGGATTGGTAGTCTAAGCAGTGAACAGAAGAAGAGGATAGCAGCTGGTGGCACATTCAAAATGGGCGAATGGTCTGCTCCTTGGCGCAAGAAGACCGAGAAGATGGTTAAACAATCCGATGGTAAATGGATAACAGTCCACGGTAAGAAAGTAAGAGTCGGAGGACGAGGTCGAGAGCAGGAACGTCAAGCTGTGGAAGAAGCCGAGGGTTACGAGCAAACTGTTGCTGCAACCTCGGGAGCTGATGCCAGATTGCATAATCGTAATGTGACTATAGAGGCACTCCGTTTAGGGGGAACTCCAGAGGCTGTAGCCAGAGACTTTCCTGAATTCTGGGAACTAACTCCCGAAGGCAAGTTGCGCCAGACTCCCCAGGCCAGAGCTGGTGAGATGTATATAACCGAGCAGGCTATGGAGGAGTTTACCGATACGCTTACTGATGATCTGATGGATAGAGGCACTGACAATGAGTTTGGCGAGAAGATGATCAAGCAGAGTGATGACAAATGGATAACGGTTGGTGGTAAGAAGGTCAAAGTAGGAGCCAAGGGGTCAGGCAAGAAGAAGTCGCAGAAGCGAACCCTTGCTCTCCTCCAGGACAATCTACTTGGAGCTCAACCTGGCACTTCTGCCTATGGCGCCCTCAAGAGTGCAATATATAATGCTGAGCGCGGCAAGGACCCCGAGGGTAAGCCTATCGAGGGTTGGAAAGATCAGAGTACCAAGCAGAAGACAAAGAAGAAGCTTGGTAAGATTCCTGATAACGCTCTAGACGATGCAAAGAAGCTGGCAGTTGATGCTGAGACCTTCGAGGATTTCGAGCGATCAGCGGCAACCCTTACTGGCCACCAATATTTACCGACAGAGGTCGATGACAAGTACGCAGGGCGAAAAGGTCTCCAGCAGTTCTACAATGAGTTTCATTAGTATTTGAATAGGAGGACTAACTATGCCTAACTTTCGAGAACGTACCCGTATTCGCCGAGCCCGGATAGCAGAAGGTACTACGAAAGGTCTACCATCTGCGCCTAGGCCGCGCCCGATAGTTCCACAACCCTCTTTCATTGGATGGCCGGTTGCTCTACCTCCGCCACCCGTAGAAGAAGGAGCCGAGAAGACATTGGCAGAAAGAACAGTCGAACTATTCGAACCGATGACTTATCGAGAACTCCAAACATTCCTTAAGGCGAATGATTTGTCTGCTGGTGGAACGAAAGCTGATCTGATAGCACGAGCGGTTGAGTTTGCGGAAGGTGAATCAATAGAATGATCTGGCTCTACGCTCTCATCCGTTTCATCTCAATAGCCTCTCTCCTTGTTGGAATAATACTATTCGAAGCTCTCCATATCCGCTTATGGGGCAAGGACAAAGCATTCAATCCTATGCGAACTACAATAGCAGCTGTGTTGATAGCGTTGGGATTGGTAGGATTATCGGTGGTGAAGATATGGTAAGGAGTAGTCTTATAGCTTATCTCTTAGAAGACCATAGAGTCAGAAAGGAAGCCTGATCCTGTTCAACTTAACTCCGCGCTTACAATCCATAGCTAAGGTCTTCGGCCGCGATATCTTATTCGGTAGTCCTATTGTCTCGCCCAGCTCCGATCGGCGTGGGATTCTCCCTACATTCGATGGTACTACTCCTACTAAGCCACCGCGCCGAGGAGCACCTCAACAGATAGCTGCTCTCCTTCGCTCTCTAGCCGATACCGACCCAATTGTTTGGTCAATTCGTCGAACCGTCCGCGGCTTTGTCGATCAAGCTCGCTGGGCGATTGTCCCTGATATGGATGAGATCAAAGAGGAGCTAACCCGCTGGCGCGAATTCGAGTTGGCTAATGTCAATCCTTATGGTGTCACTGGTGAGTTCAAAACAACTATTGTCTCTGATGAATGGCAGAAGAAGATTCGCCAGCACCTTGCTGAGTCTGCGCCTCCCTCAAGGTTGATGGGTAAGCAGGCTCCAATGGGCGCTGCACCGGTAGAGGGGCAAGTACCCCAGCAGCCACCTGGCCAAATGCCTAGCCAATTACCCGGAAAGATGCCTGATAGTGCAGACCAAGACCGTGATCGTAAGCGCTTACGTATCATCACAATATTCGATACCTACGAGCGCTTGATTACCCAAGAGATATCCAGCCATTGTGCTGAAGCCCAAGCATTACTCGAGCATCCTAATAATGACTCCGAGTTATCCTGGCGCGCGCTTCTTACCCGAGTAGTGGACGATATCCTCGTATACGATGCTGGGGTAATCATTAAGAACAGATCGCGTGACGGCAATAAAATAGCTGAACTGTATGATCTTCCTGGACAGGAGATCCGCCGTTGGATTCATCCTAATCGTTCAACTCCCCAGCCACCCTACGCTGCATATGAATGGTGGCATGATGGTAGGGCTGTACCAGATGCCCGCTGGACAAATGATGAGCTAGTCTACATTATGGCCAATCCGCAGCATGATGGTTATGGTTTCAGCCCAATCGAAGCTGCCCAATATATCATTGCCTCTTCGCTCGACACCGATAAGTTCAATATCGACTATATCCGCGAGTACAATGTCCCACCAACAGTATTCACACTCAGAAATGCTGACCCTGCTTCCAGGGCTGCCTTCGAGCGTAAGTTAGATGAGAAGACCGCTGGTGCAGGCAAGTTCAAAACTCTTGTTGCTGGAGGAATCAACCCGGAAGACTTTAGCGTGACGCAGCTCAAGTCAATTGTCCCTGCCCAGATGCAGCTTGATAAGTGGACTAACTACTGTATAGCAGTTAAAGCAATGTGCTATGGTATGAGCCCACAGGATATTGGGATGATAATAGATGTCCGCAAGACTACCCAGGAGAAGCAGGCTGAGCTTTCCCAAGTACGTGGTATCCGCTTCATCCTTCATCTTGTCGCTGTTTATGTCAATGCAGAAATCATCAAGCCAGAGTTCGGCGAGGACATAATGTTCAAGTGGCTCGATGTAGAAGGGCCAGTCGATGAGAGCGAACAAGCCGATATTGCCTGGGGTGATATGGGTCGGGGAGTTATCAATATCAACGATCGGCGCCGAACAGAGGGCCTCCCACCAATAGAAGGCGGAGATGTCAATACAATCGATACAGGTATGGGGCGTGTTCCAGTTAAGAAGTTGGCACAATGGGATCGTGAACAATATCAGATAGCTGAGCCAGGGTTACCTGGGGCGTTATCCGAAGCAGGCGGCGAAGCTCCCCTCGAGTACGCTGATATGATGGTCGGACTTAGTGCTGAAGAACAAGGCATAATCTATCCAGACATCGGTAACCCGTTTGCTGAACAGGAGGAGATGGCTGCAGCAATAGCAACAGGCGATATATCTAAAGCTAAGAGCCAATGGGAGAAACGTCGGCGAGAGATAGAGAAGGCGATTAGTGATGGTGATCTCGAAACAGCACAGAAGAAGGTGGAGATCCTTCAATATAACCTGCAGAAGGCTGCTGGTATGGTGCAGGCGAACCAAACCGAACCCGGTGTAGCCAATACGTTCGGAGAAGGTGGAATGGCGTTTATGCAGGGTGTTGGAGCTTATGTTAAGGATATAGGGAGAAGGATGGCTGAGATAGTGGATGAGGAGGTTGCTGAGTGAGGGTGGCTGAGGTGCAATGTGGCCAGCTAATCATCAAGCAGGCGAAACCTGCCCATTGGGTTACTATTGGCGGAAAGCCTGTTCTTGTCAAGCCGTCTGGGCAGAGAAAAGAAAGGCCTCCTCTCCTGTCATTTGTCGAGGAATACGAGGAACTATATGACACCATTACAAGCGCGGAAGCCTTCGATGAAGGCCGATATGGGGCTTTGGCTTCTCCTGGTTTATCACCCAGAACCCTTCGTGATGGTCTGACTCGAATAACCGAGGGCGGGGGAGATGGCGAACTTGACCCCTGGCAACGCGCTCAAGCCTACAGTGGCTATGCACAGGGCATACTGGGTTCTATGAAGGGAATACAGCGTAAAGCAAGACTTCATAAGTCAGACCCTACAGTCCAGAGATTGTTAGATTGGATAAAGCGGTTGCAGCGCGAACTCAAGCCTATAGCAGCACTAGAGGAGTCATTACAGGAACAGAGGCGTCAGTATAGGATGAGCCAATGGTAGAAATAGTGGGAGGGAGGTTTCAACTATGCCAGTAATAGAAAGTCTGCTCATCCAGGGTGGACAACTTGTGAAGCAGGAGGATGAACCTACTCGATGGATTACAATTGGAGGGAAGAAGGTGCCGATAACTCCTCCAAAGACTAAGATGCCCATTTCGCAAGATAGACTGCGCGAAATTGCTTCTTCCTTAGAGGGGTTTGGAAAGATTACTGATACTCTACCAGGTGGTTCATCTGGTGGGCTCATACTTCCAGACGGTAGGTATTTCTCACCTGACGATGTTGATATGACTCATTTCGACGTAGCATTTCTCCTGCGCGAGAAGGGAGGCTTGCCTTATAAGCGTACAAATCCGGTTATGGTACTAATGGGAGAAGGGTTTGTAGCTAAACCTGGTAGAGCAGTCTATCGCGTTCAAGAACTTAATCGGCATGCAGCATCGTTAATAGACCAAGACTTGATTGAGGACCCTCCTCGATCTGGACGTAGGACTATCCATCTTGTGATACGTCCTTCTGAGTTTGAGTGGACTGACTATTCAGTTGATTGGGACGACTATGAGGCAACTGATTTCGATATACGGAAAGCCATCCAGCAGCAGCGTCGCCTACCTGAAGAGATGCGTAGGCTATCAACTCCCGATGATCTCCTCAAAATATCCCAGGCAGAACTTGATCGCGTCACCGATATGCTACGCCGCTCTGCTATCACCTACGCTGAAGTCTACGCGCCTACCTTCGATGACTCTGCCCGCCGAATGTTCCGCGAGGAGCTTGAAAGCAGTTTCATCTCTGGCTTCAAAGAAATCCTCAGTCGCCCTGGAACTGGTCCTAAAGGTACAATTGGTCGCTCTCGGATGCGGCGGGCTATCACCGATATGCTCTACGATACCACCAAGATGCTGTCTGGCAAGCTCACCTACTTTGCATTAGAGTCTGAAACAAATGCCCATCTCCAGCGCTACCTCATCGCCTACGAGGATGGCCATATGACCTATCGCCAGTTCGAGGAGTCTTCGCGTAGTCTTCTCAAATTCAGCTATGACCAAGCACTCGCCATCGGTAAGCGTACTCAACTCATTCGTCGAAAGCAAGCTCTCGGTCAACCTGTATCTGATTCTGACTATCTCATGCCCATCACGATAACTCCTGCCGACCGAGCTACAGCAGCCGAAGAGATAGAGGATGAATACCAATATCTCACTGGGTTTTTGCAAGAAGCGCGCCGGCGCAAGGAGGAGAAGATCTCCTTCGGCCCTTATATGCGCTGGCGAGGGCGACTCTATTCACAAGCTCTTCGCGGGTTAGAGCAGTTAGGGGTTATCTCGGAGCTCGACCCATTCGATACGATACATTGGATTATCAATGTAGAGGCGGAGCACTGCCCAGACTGTATTGGGATAGCTGCCAGTAGCCCATACAATAAGTCTACCCTGCCGACAGTTCCGCGGCATGGGGATACACGTTGCCTTATGAATTGTCAGTGCCATCTAGAGGTCGAATACGCTGCCGCAGTCGCATAATATCATCCGTAAGGGAGGAAGACAATGGTACAAGAAACAGAAGTAACCGGGCTGCCAACTGGACAGCCAGGTACAGGTCCGACGCTGGAGCAAATTGCTATCCAGCTAGCTGAACGAGCCGCAATATCGGAGAACCAAGGCCTGAAAGACCTGCTGATAGGCCTGCATGCCAAGACTGTCGGTCCCGAAGGATCACCAGTAGCGCTCGGCAAGAGTACGATAGCAATTACTCTCGTCAATGGGCGTGTCCAGTCGATGAAGATTCGCGTAGTAGACATCGCAGAAAGGATATATTTCCCCGATGAGGAAATGGATGGGTCGGAAACTGAAGAGTGAAGCCTATACGATCGACCCTGTTCGAGATGTAGTTAGGGTTGAAGCTGAAGGAGTTAAGGCCGATATGGACCGTGAACAATACGAGCGCCATTCGGAGGGGAATACGTCCATGCTCGTACCGGATCTACCATTCCTACCAAAGCGTAGACCGAATATAATGCATCCCAAGGAGGAAGAACAATGCCAATTGGAGGATCAGTAACTCAATTCCCAATCTGTCTGGCTTGCGGTAATGAAGGTCGAATATTCGGCACTGCCGATTGGAACTGTGGCCGTTGCCGCGCAATGATTGGGTGGGAGGAAGAAACCAACGAGGCTGGCGAGGATATCTCGCATTGGGTTATCAAGACTCAGCCATTCGAAGGTGTCTTAGAGGCTCTCGAACGAGGCGAAGATCCATTCGTTCACAAGCCGCCTACATTTGACCCTCACCGTCACGCGAAGGATCTCATTCACCAGCGCCAGGCTATTCTTTCCGAGGGCGAGTCTGTTACCATCGCCGATTTAGCCAAACAGCTCGGGGCTAGCTGTAAAGAGCTCATCGAGCTAGGGCAAACGATGGGTATCTTCGGTGCAGACCAAGGTGACTCGGACACGCAGCTGAACTATAATCAGTTCACCAAGCTGCATAGTATGTGGGGAATTGCTATAGCTCGGCATCGGACAGAGCCAGCGGAGGAAGCGGTAACAGAAGAGGCGGCAGAGGAGGAAAAATGGCAGACTGATAGCGCCGAAAAGGCTGATCCTGTAGAAGCTGAGGCTTAGGAGGCAACCTAATGCCACATGATCCTGACAGCCCTAAGAATTGGCCGTCTGGCGTGAGGGCACTCCATCGCAAGGACGCCAAGAAGGCTCGTCAGTGGATACACATCTTCAACTCAGTTTTCAAGGAAACTAAGGATGAAGGGCGAGCAATGGCGGCTGCGTACGGTACGGTTCCTAGCGCTAGAAGTAAGCCAGTAAAGAAGATGTTCTCAGTAGATGGCGGGGAGATCATACTGAAAGAAGTCAGTTGATGAGAAGCACACCTTGACAATTTGAGGGGTTATGAATCTTGGTATAGTGTATGCTTAGGCCCCGATAGCTTTTGAAGTTTCTACCGCACTCAGGGCAGGTATTGGTCAGTAATGCTTGGTAGGATAAGGGCTCGGGTAACTCTTGCAATGCTATCTGGGTTGTATTCCTCTTCCGATCAAGCCAGATAGTGCTATCTGAGTCACGGTATAGCCAAGTGAGTATAGTCGGTATTATGAATTGGCCGCTCCATTTTATGCTCCAGATATTTCTCTGTAACCTAGTCTTAGACATAGGGAGTCCCATTGGTGCAAAGATGTTATCTCGGACAAAGCTGATAATCTTCTCGCCTCCACAGAGATACCAGCCCCAAGAACCAAATCGCTTTCTCTGATCGCGGCAAAGTGAACCATCGGCATCAAATAGCCCTCTTAGGAAATGGTGCCAGTATATGCTCGGTATCTCAGTTGGCCATTCCATTTGTCGAGTCTCGTGTGGTACTATCCCGAGACTTCTGAGAGGGGTGCAGAGTTCTGGCTCTGTTCTGCTTGTTGATAACTGATAGACAGGCTTGTAACTGTTGGGATAAATAGGGCCTTCATAATTTAGGAAACTCTTCAACTTCTCCAGATGAGATTTATCACGTGCACCTAGACAAACAGACAGATGGGATTCTGGGACAGAACCGTCTCCAGCTATAAATCCTGCCCAGTAGGTGCTAGCGGGAGTCCATGTGCTGAATGAGGTTGTATTACAGTGATGGATGATTCGTGCATGTCGTAGCTTGGGGGTAATTTGGTACTTTTTTGCCCAGCGAAGGACAGTTGCTTGATGGATGCCTATGCACTCAGCAATTTCGAGGAGCGACTTGCTTTCAAGCTTGTCTTCTAGCCAATTTTTCCCATACTGTGCATCAAATCGTACAAATGATAAGCTTCCGTGACGGCAATTGTAGCAGCGATATGGCTACTTATAGTGCTTTGCCTTGCTGGGCCAAGTCTGAGTTTTCTTGCCACAAACTGTGCAGGTGAGGGTAATCATACTTGACTATATTCTATTTGATTTGGTGCGGAAAGTCAAGCAGAAGTCTGGCGCAAAAAGTGCGAAAAGTTTGACAAAGATAGTACGCCTAGTATAATAACAGGTGAATTATAGATGGATAGGTAGGTGACACGAATGTCGGAAACAGCTGAAGACTTAACTACTGCTGGATTTCCAGTTGCCTTCAGTCCTGATGGGCAGGACTTCACATTGTCTGTGCCTATTACAAAGATTGACCACAAGAGGCGTCTAGTGACAGGGATTGCGAGTAGTGAGCGCGAGGATAAGCAATCAGATGTTGTTTCGTTCGAAGGATCGAAAATTGCCTTTGCAGCGTGGCCTGGGAACATTCGCGAAATGCACGCTCCTAAGAGTGTTGGAAGACGGGTCTCGCAGGAATTCGACGAGAAAAATCGGCTCGTCGAAGTTACAGCTTTCATTAGCCGTGGCGCCGAAGACACTTGGCTTAAGCTCACTGAGGATCCCCCCAGTTTAACTGCCTTTTCCATAGGCGGAAAAGCGATTGAGACGACTAGAGAGGTAATAAAGGCTGACGATGGGTCTGACCACCAACGCCGCCGCGTCAACAAGTATGCTCTGTCCGAACTTTCACTTGTTGATAATCCCGCGAATCCAGACTGTCTCCTGACTCTAGTCAAGGCTGATGGTGTAGGTGGTCTCGTTCAAACCGATATAGTCGAAGAGGAACCCATCAGCGTAGTGATGTATAAGGGGTCCGAAGTCCTCGTAGTCGACCCGCAAGCGGAGGCTGATATCCTGGAGTATCTGTCTCAAAGCGGTTTCGAGAAGATTGGTCAGCTTGCTAAGGTTGATGTCGAAGAGGAAAATGAGCCACCCTTGCTACAGACGTGGCTGATTAAGATATCTTGCCCGTCATGCAGCAATGTGGCTTGGACCCCTTCGCTGGATAAAGGTGGTGGACAGATAGTTTGTGGCGAGTGCGGCGCTACCTACGAAGTCGGATTCGGCAAAGTGGACGAGTCACTATGGAAAACTGGTTCTGAGCAGTTATCTAGCGGTGCGGATAAATCTACGCTAAAAGAGGTCAAGGGCGTAACTTCCGATCTCAATGTGGTGTATACTTGCCCGAATTGCGACTATACTTCTAAGCCTACAACTGTCAAGGTAGGCAAGCAAGCGCCCGAGAAGAAATGTCCGAAGTGTAAGGATGTAGTTCTAGTAGTGAAGGATATAGGTGCAGCAGGGAAGGAAGGACAAGAGACTGCTACGATTGCTACTTCACCTGAAGCGCTACAGACACAATTACGAGGAGGGGTTGGTGAGGGTGACGATTTGGTAAAAGGGGAAGAAGAGAGCGCTGAGGTGTTCGATGAGCCGAAGCCGAGAGGATTAGTGATACAGAAGCTAACACTGGTAACTGAGGGCGAGGTCGACGGACAGTTGCTGAAGATGTATAAGCAGGAGGAGAGCGTACGAAGCAGAAGCGGCGAATTCTTCATTCATAATGGTTCTCTCCGAAGCGCAGATTTTACCTGCCACTTCACCGGAGCGCCAGTTAGCCAGACTCAATGGACACCAATCCGTGGACAGCTCGCACTGATGGCGAAATATGGTTGGGATGGAGGGTCATTGAAGGGAGAAGGCCATGCCTCTAATCCAGAGTTTGGCCCGAACCAATACGATGGACTGATAGCTATCATCTCTCCTATGGAGTTTACTAAGGTAGAGGATGAGTTTGTTGATGGATTGGATGAGGAGACAAAGGAAGCGTACGATAGTGCAAAGGCATCACTGGTTAAGCGGGATGGTGAGAGATGGGTTACTACCAAAGAGGGGAAGCGAGTAAGGGTTGGGGGAAGAGAAGGTAGTGGATCTAGCTCGATGGACTATGAGCAGCGTCCAGACCAAGAGTCTACTGGTGAAGAAATCCCGCCTGAGCCTCCGATGGATGGTGGGCAGCAAATGGATAGTGGGCAGGAACAGGAAGGACTTCAATTTATCGATGAAGAAGAGTCCCGAATGGATCTTGGTGCAGATGATGAAGCTCGCTCAGAATTGTCGATAGTAGTATCGGGCGTAATAAATACGATTGGTCTGGAGAGAACGCAAGCGATACTACAAGAGCTGCTATCGGGTAAAGAGTATAGCGATCCGCAATACCGGCAAGGAGGAACCTCGATGGGGGCGAGGCCCGAGGGGTAGAAGATTTGATGAGAAAACAAGTAACCACAATTCCAATAGTCTCAACGCAACTCCGCCGCGAGGATCTATCTGGCCCAAGAAGGGGTAAGCACATGAAATATAACAACAAATCCAGCAAAAAGTGTCCTGAGTGCGGCGAACTCTACTCGGGGAAAACTTGTCCAACATGCAAGGAGGCCAGTGATATGCCTGAAGGAACAGAATTCGTACTGCTCAAACTGGAAGACCTAGAGACAATCGAGGCTGGCGATGGAGTCAGCCAGGTGATTGTCAAGGATGGCGCACGTGCGCCTGTATTTGAACTGGAAGGTGTAGAGGACGCACAGGAAGTTGCTAAGGCTATAACCGCCGCGTTTGAGAAGCATACCGAAGACGAACCAGTCGACGAAGACCTCGAGAAGCAAGACGATTCCGAGGACGACGCTGAATGGTCGCCGAAGGAGCTGACCAAAACGATCGGTGGTCTTAGTGAAGCCGTAACAGCAATTGGAGCTAGAGTCGAGGAGATTGGCAGTCAGCCTATGAAGCGCCCAGAGCTACCTTCCCTTACTCCAACACCGACAGAGCCGCACCTGCAGAAAATAGCTGAAGATGACACCGCAGAACAACTCATAGAAAAAGATCAGGCGACTCTGAACAAGGTTGTGGGCAAGGAAGATGCCACCTTACCTGAAGCAATGGCTAAGGTTGGCGAATGGGTAGAGACAGGCGAAGCTGAGACTGATAAGAATAAGAGCCGTCTCCGCGACGAAGTTAGCAACATTGCTTTCCGGCAGAAGTAGACCTACCTAATACCCAAATAAAGCACTAATCTAGAACGAAAGGAGGAACTATAGATGCGTCTACCTTCAAATGTCGCTGGTGCTGGAACATTGTCTCCAGCCCAAGCACAAGCAAGTCTCGAGAAGATCAACGACTTCATGAAGCAGATTACTACAGCTGGCGTTACTGGCCTGCAGCTGCGACGTGAAGATTTGCAGGAGCAGATGGCCATCAATATAGGGGTGGATACACCTGTACGCAATCGCCTGAATCGTATCAAGGGCGAGGGTGGTGCTCACGATTGGTTCCGTTTGGAACCAACTGCCTATGCACAAGGTAGCTTCATTGGTGCAGGGCCTGCCCAGACATTCTTTGCAGCAGGTGGACTGCCGACCTATACCGGCATCGCGTACCAACGCGTATCGGCTCCATATAAGATCCTCGGCGATATCGTCTCGGTCACATTCCATGACCAGGCTGCTGGGCGGACTTACGATGATCTCCGTGCAAGCCAGATGAAAAGTAAGATGCTGAACGTCGCTCTCATCGAAGAGTGGGCGATTCAGAATGGGAACTCAACGACCAATGCACTAGAGTTCGATGGACTTGACGTGCAAGTAACTGCGGCGTTGAACTACCAGACTCCAGGCACGTATAGCCTCACCGCTGGAGCTGTATTCTTGCTGACTGATTATCTGACCCTTGCTTGCGAACAGATCTCGACCGCTGGTGGTACGCCTCGCGTTATCGTCTATGGTTACCCTGTCCATACCGCGCTTTCGTCCCTGCTTCTCCAACAGATGTACAATATCTGGCAGGGAACTGGACAGTCACCATTTACGCCTACAGCAGGCGTCGGGATCAATGTGAAGAGCTTCGACTTTGGTTGGGGAGATGTCGACCTTATTAGAAGTCGTTTCTCTCCCACTTCTTCGTATGGCTCGACGATCTTCATTCTTGATGATCAGACTGGAGACACTATCAACAATGGCAATGTTGTTCAGATGGTCGACCTAGAGCCTATCAACTCTGTCGACCTCGGAATAATTGCAACCTCGTGGCAGACCGTAATCTACGAGGATACATTGCTGATGGTATCGACTCCGACCTTCCAACGCAAGATCACTGGCTATGCTTAGACTGGTTGGTTAGTGTAAGCCGATTAACAAACTGGGGAGCTCTAGTAATAGCCGACTAGGGCTCCCTACCTACAATCTTATGCGTGTACACTGCAACTATCCAAATACCGTAGTAGTTCTTCCCCGGGAGCGAGTGCGACGCTTCTATCAGCCTGGCTGGCATCAGATTGATCCTGAAGATTGGCCATTCCTTAAGATGACCGATCATCAAGGAGACGGTTGGCGACGAGCAACTTGGGCGGAGGCGGCCGAGGGTGATATAGCACTAATAGTCCGCGATGCAGGATTGGGCGATTTACTCCGCCTAACTCCTACTCTCCGCGAAGTTGCGCAGAGAGGCGTCAAGATCATTCTTGCTACATATGCTAAGTTTATGGATTTGTTCGAGGGCAATCCGCACGTTTGGAGACAGCGATCATTCCCCGAATCTACTCATCCTTCATTCTCCGAAGTAGATACCGATTACACATTCGACCTACACTTTGCCGTAGATGGATACGATGACCCTACTACTCGCCTGGAATCGCGCATCGATCGGTTTGGCATGAGAGTACTTGGCCATCCCCCGGCAGATAAAAGCTTAGTGTTCGTACAGAATGCTGAAGCGCAACAGTATGCTGACGATTTGTTAGCTCCGTTAGAAGGAAAACCTTTCGTAGTTTTCTCTAGTCGCAGCTGGGCTAATTGGTTGCGGGGTTGGTTACCGGAGTACTATGCACCTACCGCCCACTTACTAGCCCAGGCTGGATATGTATCGGTCTATGTGGGATTACCCGGAGCTGAGAGCGAGAACGGGTTCTACGATCTACGAGGAAGGACTGCAGGTTCCTGCCAACAGCTAGCGGGTATTCTCAATCGCGCCGAAGCTCTTATCGCGCCTGATACCGGTACATTGCATTTAGGTGAAGCTGTAGGCGTACCAACAGTAGGACTATTTGGTAACACTAACCCTGTCGAGGTTATCAAGCATTACAAGCACGTTACACCTATCAGCAAAAACGATGAAGTAGGCTGCCAGCCGTGTCTACGACATCAAGGTGACTGTTTCCGCTGTATGGAGAAGATTAAACCTGAGGAGGTAGCCAAGACAGTATTGAGCCTAATCGGTTCGGCAGCATAGGGAGGAATGAATAAGATGTCGAAACTTAGCGAGCAGGATAGGGATGAGATATGCCTGCTCTATGAACAGGGAACCTCAATACAAGTAATTGCAGATAATTATGAGGTTGCTTGTTGGGCTATCAGCCGTATCTTGGATAGACGAGGTATCACACGTAGGCCATCGTTGATACAATCTTGCAATGTAAATACGAATTATAGTTGCTTCGAGGAGATTTGCACCGAAGAGCAGAGCTATTGGCTTGGGTTTCTTTATGCGGATGGCTGTATTCTCAGTACACGGAACAGCATAGCCTTGAAGCTGAAGGATAAAGAGCATGTTGAGAAGTTTCGTGAGTTTATTGGGGGTAAGCAGAAAATTCATAAGTGCATACAGCGTTGGGATGGATTTGCTCATCTATCGTCCCTTTATCAGTATAGTATTGGTAGTCAGCAGATCGTACGGGATCTAGCGCACTGGGGTTGTATGCCTCGCAAGACAAACCTCATTCGTATGCCAGATTTCTTAACAGATAACTTGGTCAGGCATTTCATTCGCGGATTCGTCGATGGTGATGGAACTATACATTGCACTACAGCACGTAACGAATGGCGTCTCAGCGTGTGTGGCAATAAGTCTTTTCTGCTGGGTTTGCAGCGGTATTTAGTGAAGGCTTGTAGCCTGTCATATACTGCACTTGTGCAAACTAAACACTCCCCAGATGTATACAATCTTAGATATAGTGGCAACCTTCAAGTCCCTCGTGTTGTAGACTGGCTGTATCGAGATGCGATAGTCTATCTGGATTGCAAGTATGAAATTGCAATGCATTGTCTGAGGATAACAGACTTTGCTGCATAGGGAGGAAGTAAAGTGTTATATTACTTGCTGGATGAGGAAGGTGTAGTTACAGAGGAACAAATAATTGCGGCTGCTGAAGTGGGCTTCGACCATTTAGTTACCAAGCCCACTGAACGGCTAGAAGTAATTGCAGATGTTTGCTTGCGCCAAGGCCTAAAAGTAACTCCTATCATAGCTGATTGGGGAGATGTCAAGGAAAGTCATCCGGAGATGGCGTTTCTCAATCATGACGGCAAGAGCAGTTTTGATTCCCGTGATCCGAGAGTGCCTCCAAACAATTGGCCGTCCTTTTGGCATCCTGAGGCTGTAGATTTGATACGAGACCAGTTCCGATTGTCCGCACAAGCTGCTGGAACAGTACTTGATGGATTCCTTATTGGTATTGGCCATGGGGATGCGAGTTGCATGCCCACGAATTGGTGGGACTGCGAGAATGGTAACAAATTATGTACTGACAATTGGGTTTTCGATGAGTGGGCAGAGGCAGAAGCTCGCCGTGTATATGGAGAGAAGGTTGAGCTAAAGCATCATCCAGAAGATGATTACGATTTGCGCACCTTGAACTTCATCCAGCTTGGTATGATAAAGCGTATGGAGGAGATTGCGCTTGCAGCTTGCGAGATCGAGAAACGAGTCTGGTGTATGATCCTGCCCTTCGCGAATGATAGTTCTATCAACATGGCTCGTGGCTACACCTACGATATACACCGGCGTTGGGCACAATGGGCGAAGAGTTTTGCTAGGAGAAATGGGGCCAGTGTCGGATTTGCATTCTTAAACGTGTTGCGAGATGCCCAGCCTACCCAAGTAGCACAAGCTGCGGCTATGGTCGATCCAGCAAATATGGGCTGCGAATGTCTAATAGGTGTACATAGCGAGAAGAACTATCTCTTCAAGGTGCAGAGCGATATCCAAACTGCTCGCGATTTAGGCATGACTGGTACTTTATGCCCATTAGATAGACTCGATGATCTATTTGGGAAGAAGAACGAACTTATAGAAAGGCCGAGAGAAGAGTCGATAGAGTATAAGAGTCCGGCAGAAACGATGGTGGTAGTAGAAGAAGAGCCCAGGGAGGGCAAGTAATGCCTAATATGTTGAAACGGTTATCTAAGTTAGAACAACCTATCCGCGTTGGTATCATCGGTGCGGGCGCCATGGGTAAGGGATTACTCTACCAGTGTTCAATTACGCCCGGGATGCGCTGCGTAGGTATCTCCGACATCGATACCTCCAAAGCGATCGACGCGCTCAACTCGTTAGGAATTCCGAACAGGCAGATTGGGTCGCCAGAAGGTATGCGCGAAATCTCCGATACTAATCTAGCTGCTGCTTGTATAGATTCACAATTGCTCATCGATGCCGATCATGTCGATGTGATAATTGAAGCTACGAGTTCAATTCTGGAGGGTGCGCAGTATGTGATAAAGGCATTGCAGGTAGGCAAGACCGTAGTGCTGATGAACTCGGAGATAGACCTCGCCTTTCGCCCATACTTCGACCAGATAGCTGTAGAGAACGATACGGTCTGCTCCTCCATCGATGGTGACCAGTATGGGGTCATTAGCCATCTTATAGATGACATGCACATGTGGGGGTTCCAGTTGGTTCTCGCCGGGAACATCAAAGGATTCCTAAACCGCCAGGCCAACCCTACCAACATCATAGCTGAGGCCGACCAACGCAACTTGGATTATCGAATGTGTACCGCGTATACTGACGGGAGTAAGCTAAATGTTGAGATGGCGCTGGTAGCTAATACATACGGACTACGCTGCGACATACCAGGAATGAATGGCTTGCGGGCGGTAAATGTAGGCGATGCTTTGCGTTCGTATGATCTTAATACCTTCAGAAATAACGGTGCGGTGGTAGACTACATTATAGGAGCTGAACCTGGTGGTGGGGTCTTTGCTATTGGCTACCATGAGCATCCTTATCAGCAGTACATGTTGAACTACTATAAGATGGGTCATGGGCCGTACTATCTGTTCTACCGTCCGTACCATCTATGTCATATAGAGGCAATGGAGTCGGTAGCAAGGGCTTATTTGGATAATAATCCCTTGCTCGCGCCAGTCGCCGGATACCAGACCGAGGTCTACGCTTACGCAAAGCATAATCTGAAGATAGGTGAATACTTAGATGGTTTGGGTGGCTATACTTGTTATGGCCAGATTGATAATTCAAATGGGCAATGGCAAGTAGAGGGCGTGCCCATCTGCCTTAGTGATAAATTACGTCTAAAGCGTTCGGTCCGAGGAGGGCAGCCAGTAATGCTGCAGGACGTAGACTGGCTATCTAGCAGTGATGCGTTTCAGCTATATGCGAAGTCGCGGGAAGCCGGGAGGAGAGTATCATCGCCGACGAAAAAATAATTTGGACGCCTATCCATGGGTGGCTTGACGTAGCAGAGGAGAGTTTTGCCTCTGTGGATAAGTACATGCCCGCACCTTTCATACACTACATAATGGATGACTTCAGCGAAGTTGTTGACCCTGAACATAGCGAGCGCTACAAAGCACTAGCAGGACCAATAATGCGCGATGGAGAGGAAGTGGGTGTAAGAAAGTATATTCATCTCAGTGATGCGAAGATCATTTTCGGAAGACATCAGCATTGCCTTAGCGTAGTTCAGCCACCAAATGTGGGGCATTCTCTGCTGTATATGTTCCAAATGTTCCGTACCCAGCATCCTGATGCTGAAGCACTGCTATGCCTGTTCTGCAATACGCTGCTCCGCGAGGGTACCATCCCAGCTTTCCGTGAAGCACAAGCTGCACTAGGACCAAAGGCTGGGGCTATAACCTCATTGATGACGCGCTACAAAGAAGCATCGGCGAGTCCCGACGGAGATGACAATAAGATCTTTGGTTATGGTGGAGTGCGTGAAGAGGGCGATTATATGGGGATTCATCGAGGGGTGGAGATTGGCTCATGGGATCCCAATTGGCCGAATAGCCCGATGCGCTGGGCTGCGTTACCCTGGACCCATTTGGCGATTCTTTGGTTCCCTAATTCCACGATGAGGTGCCATGAGATTAAGCCTGATCCCCAGTGGAAGCATTACTGGCTTGACTTTGATATCTGCGAACAGATTAAGAGAGCAGGTATGGATATTGTAGTGACTGATCATGCAGTAGCTACTCGTCAGTATGGCGCAAAGGCGAGTGAGCTTCCGGGTTCTCCTGTGTACACTTCAACCGAACAGCGGGTAGGCATTCACAATCGCACCTATGAAGACTTCAAGCGAAAGTGGGGAATGTGATGGCTGCTAGGCTTGATCTACCTATTGCTGAGATAGTTGAACAATATGGGGCCGGTATGCCTATGACTGAAATTGCCAAACACTATCGCTGCACTGCCGTTACGATTGGGAATCGGCTATTGGAGATAGGTATAAAACAGCGGAGTCTGTCCAATCCTCAACGACTTGCATTGCCGGACAAACAAATTTGTGCTGCCTATATCTCTGGTATGTCAATACGTAAGTTAGCTGCCAAGCATAATTGTTCATTTAGAGCTATTCAGCAGCATCTAACTGATCATGGCGTAGAATTGCGGAGGGTGGGAGAGCCTCGTCGTTACAATATGGATGACGCCTATTTTGATTTTATTGACACCGAAGAAAAGGCATATTGGCTTGGTTTCCTGTTGGCAGATGGCTGTGTTTATTGTCCAACGTCTGGTTGCTGTGTCGTTACCATTACACTGGCTGCGAAGGATGTTGGCCATCTAGAAAAGTTGCGCAGTTCTGCGCTTATTGAGAATCCAGTTCGTGTTTATTCCCGAAAGAAGGCAGATGTCGCTAACTTGTATCTATACTCAATGCAGTGGGGTGAAGCGTTAGCTCACCATGGAGTTATTCCACGAAAAACTGATGTTGGGTTTTCAACCCCAGCTTTGGCAAGTGATATGATGGCTCCATTTTATCGTGGCTATTTTGATGGTGACGGTTGTATACACAGGAGTTACAAAGCTCAATGGTATGCACAGTGTTTGGGTCCAGAAAACTTTATACGTGATTTTGCATGGTGGATTTCAGATACGGCAAATAGCGGGCAGTGTCATGTTTACAGGCGATTAGAGAGCAGGGACCTATGGCATTGGCGTTCTGGGGGCAATCGTAAGGTGCCATGTATTCTGACTGCGCTTTATGGTAACGCGATGATTTACTTAAGTAGGAAGTATCGGCTCTACCAAGCTATGTTGAGAGAACTTGATTTGGAGGCAGCATGATGCCGAGACTATTGGTATTTACACCTCTTCATGGATTTTTTGATATAACACAGGAAGCAATCGAACGGATTGATAAGTATGTACCTGCTCCATTTGATGCGCTTATTATAGACGATTTCAGCCCACCGGAACATGCAGCGGCGATTCAAGATACTGCTGGGCCAATTATGCAGAATGGAGAGCAGATAGGTCAGCGTATAGTACACCATAGTAGCACTTTTGGTGGAGTAGCATCACCTAATGTAGGCCTAAACTTCAAGCACTGCTTTGAATTTGCGCGGGAAGGTGGCTACGACGAGATTCTAGTGGTCATCTATAAAGCGCTCATCCATCCAGGGATTGTAGAGGCATTCCGCGAAGCCGATCGTGTACACGGGCCGAGAACTGGAGAAGTGGCCGGTATAATTACTCGGCATGACGGGGATACTGTGTATTCAGTTGGTGGGCCGAGGGAAGACTATGGAATTGGCGGCCAGACGCCCATCCCCGGAGTTCACATAGAGCAGAAGCTTGGTGAGTGGCGTGGAGATTGGCCCGGAGGCACTCCTCGCTTGGGAACTCTACCTTGGGCACACTATACAACCATTCTCCTTCCTAAACGAACTTTTACTCATCCGCAGATTGTGCCAGATGTGAGTTTCCCGATGTATTATGTAGACCTAGACCTCAGCCGCCAGATACAGCGTGCAGGCTTCGATGTTATTGTAACTGATCGAGCATTATCTGAATGTGGTGGTCGGGGTCTCACCACAGACTTGGCTTGGGGTGCCCGCGAAGAGCAGCCTGCTGGCCCTCATTCAGGGCCTAAACACCAAGCACAGGTTGATGGTAGAAATCACTTTGAACGAAAATGGGGATAGCGGATGCCTAAGTTTTGCAAGAGGCCAGTTACAATCGAGGCTGTTCGTATCAGAGAGCAGGTTGCGATCTCTACGCTTGAGGGTACACTTGTAGGAAACGCAGGCGACTGGCTAATCACTGGAGTTAAGGGTGAGAAATATCCGTGCGAGGATACTATTTTCCGACAGACATATGAGCCGGTAGACGAGGAGGCTCAGGCCGAGCTCAATAGATATGATGTTGGGAGTTGTGAAGATGCGGTTGTTTATCCAACTATGGAAGAGTAGGAAGAATCCAGTCTGCATGCTCATATACGGAGTTATAGCAGGAGCCTATCTAATGTTTCGTTGGATCGAGTTGATAAGCTAAAGGGAGGAGTAGAAGAATAATGCATGAGATACCAATAGACATGACGCCGGAGCAGCTAGAGCATAAAAAGCAGCTGGATGAACTATTCGAGCCTATCAAGCGGAACGAGTTCTATGGGCATGCGAATAGGCACCAGCGTAGGGCAGAAGAGGCAAGAACAGGACAGCACATAGAGGACCAAAAGCCTCAGCCCCATTCAGTTCTCACCATGAGTGGCCCGGTACTGGTAGGACGCAACCAGCCCTGCCCCTGCGGGTTCGGCAAAAAGTACAAGAAGTGTTGTGGTATAGGAGCATAGCGGAATGGCAGCACGCTGGGAAATACTAGCTGACATCATAAACGATCGAGGCTTCAAGCAGGTGGCCGAGATAGGTATTGCCACAGGGGCAACCACCTCTTATCTGCTGAACCTATGTCCGCAACTAGAGCGCTACGTAGCGGTAGATGTCTACCTAGGCCATATCAGAGTGATGGAAAAGGAGCATCCGAACCTAGATCTACTAGAGATGGATTCAGTACAAGCAGCTCAGCAGATCGAAGATGGTAGTCTGGACTTAGTATTCATTGATGCGGATCACGCTTACGAATCAGTCATGGCTGATATCATAGCTTGGCTGCACAAGGTCCGCCCTGGCGGCGTTATTTGCGGACATGATTACTGGCAGGGTCACCCCCATCCACTACCTGCTGTAGATGGGGTTAAAGAAGCGGTAGATAAGGTTTTTGTCGCCCATCACCGTTCATGTTACACACAACATATCTGCGATACCAGTGTACATAAGAATTGCTATGTGTGGATAACGAATATATGATAATGACAATTGAGGTGTAATAATGGCAATTGAGGTCTGCCCTAACTTATGGCTTAGTGGTAAGACTACTGCTGCACGGGAGGGCTTCCACGTAGAGCACGGTATTCTAGCGAGGCTCTCTGTAATGAATGACAACGAGCTGTTATGGGATGGGCCACCTTTGCGAGCTGCGCTTCGACTGTGGGTTCCCGATGGACCTGGATTTCTACCTTGGCATACTGCTGTATCTATAGAGTTCCTTGAACAGTACCACAAGACATTTGGTTGGCCTACTCTGATCCATTGTCATGGCGGCACTAGTCGATCAGTATCAGTTCTGGCTATCTATCTACATAAGTGGCCCGAACTCAACACCGGGCGATTTGCGGAGCAGGCTGGTAGTAGAACAGCGTTGGCTAAGAAGATACGAGAGATCAGAGGAGTAGGGCTAACACTACCACACGAAGCCGTCTGGGCAAGTGCGTTAGAAGCAACGGGCTGCTAGGAGCCCGATAACATAACACCTAGCACTGTCGTTCACACCAAGCTGGAAAACCCAGCTACCTTGGCGAGAAATCCTCGCCGAACAAGGAGGCGTAGAAATGAAGAGTTCTTTGACAATCGGTCGTAGAGGACGTGACAGGGGATTTACCCTGATTGAGCTGCTAGTGGTGATGGCGATCATCGCAATCCTGGCGGCTATCCTGTTCCCGGTGTTCGCTGCGGCCCGGAAGAAGGCGGCGCAGATTAGTTGCCTCTCCAACTTGAAGCAAATACAACTGGCAACTATACTGTACTTTGGTGACAACGATGGGAGGATGCCACCGCACAACGTCCTCGATTTTGACGAGAACGGCGTTGAGATCGACAGGCATCTCTGGCCGGAGCAAATGCACGATTATGTCTCTGACCAGGGCGTATTGAGTTGCCCGTCCGAGCTATATGGTTTTAAGTTTGGATATGCGGTTAACTCAAGGATATTTAACGTGCACGAAAGCTTCATCCGAGTGCCGGCGAAAGTTGTAACGTACTGGGACTTGCAGCGCGCGGTAAACACCCCCGTCGCTGATGAGTTCTTCCCGCCTGAGCCCACCTGGTGCTGGAATGACGGGAATGGCACATTTATTCGCCACACCGGAGGCTTGAATATGGCCTTTGCTGATGGGCACGTTAAATGGTTTGATGGCAAACCAATTTCGGGGCCTGATGTTTACCCAGGCTTGCCGTCCGGCAATTACGCCATATATCCGCCCGGCCCACTGGAGCCGGCGGATGTGCTGAACACCTTGCTCTGCGAGGCACGGGCATGGACATATCCGCACTATCAGCCGGACTGCAGGAGCACGTTCTAGCAGACCAAGGCGCTACTAGTAGGCCTGCCCTCGTCTGACGGCGGGGGCAGGTCAGCTCTACCAATCACACTACACTAGGAGGTACACTAATGAAACTGATTTACGTTATAGCTACTGCCATACCATTTCTGCTGCCTATTGGTTGCGAAATTAACGGGGCCGACGCCCACAGTGACGGTGACTATATAATGGAAGGACGCTGGCGTTTGTGGGAACTGGCAGCACCCGAGGATAAAGCAGCTGCAGGTAGGGCGTTGGCAGTCTGTCTTTACGCAGAGGGATACACAGCGGAGACGCTTCCTGATTTCCTGATAGAGTACGCTCCGACAAATCCCCCCTACATTCCGCCCGCCGATACTGGAGTGGGGTTGTTCTATGACATCCAAAAGATAGGTGACCAAAGGCCCGACGCCGTGCGGATGGACTTTCGCGAAATGGCGCAAGCTGGCTGTACTACATTGACGCTCTTTGCCTATAGTACGGAGCAGACTATCAAGCATATGGACATTGCTATTGAGGAGGGCTTGGTAAGCGATTTCAAAGTAGTTATGATGGGCAACTGCCAGGAGTCTGACTGGGAAAAGTCTGATCCGGGCGAGTTCTGGGAAGCAGCGCGGTTAAAGAGCAAATACCCTGACAAGTGGCCCGAAATGGTTTACTATGGTTGGGATGAGATTGACGGCGGCAAACAAGAGGGCGTCCAGGATTTCGCCGATAAGTTACACGCGGGCGGGATAAGGCTCGCGCAGACTTCGTGGGTAACAAGAGATTATATTGGCATAGCCGATATTCTGATCCCGGTTGTCTATTCCTGCACTGCTGAGTTGCGAGCAGATATTGAAGCTGGCGGTTCGGAGTTCTGGGCTTACTCTATTGGCCCGTTTCACTATGGCGCCAACTATCACCTGGCGCGCTTTATGGCTGGTATCTGGCGCTGGAAGGTGCAGCCCGGCGTGTTCCTGGGTTGGAGCTATATGGAGTCGCAGGGTTCGGCGGCTATGCGCGGACTGAAGGATGGTTGCTTTGACTATCGGGTGCTGCGGGCACTAGAAATGGCACTGGACGAAAAGGAGAATATAGTTTCTGGGCCGCCACAAAGAAGCGATGATGACCTCTTCTTTCCCTCGCTAGCACGTAAGTGGCTGGAGAACTTGCGCGCCGATATACCGTGGGACCCGTATGCGGGAATGCCACCTCACCCGCCCGTTATGGTGCGCCCGCAGTTGCACCTCGAAAGCGGTATACCTGCGATGGCGCAGTTCGACCAGTACCGACAATGGGCGGGGTATTGGTTGTCCGTGATTACCGGCTGCGACCAGATATGGTAAGGCCGAGGAGTAGTTTGATAGGTTAGCTAATATTGATTCTGCTTGTAAGGGAGTTATACACCAATGGCAAATCACGGAATATTTCTACCGACTTGTACAGGTTGGATGCACCCGGTTCATATGTTGCTAATCTACATGATTCGCCACCTGTCTCTATGTAATGGCGGGACGTTTATTCTGTTTATAGACGATACATTAGCATTGATGAACCAGTATGGTCGAGCCACACTTAGAGAGTTGGATGAAGCGGGCGAGTTACACTCTCCTGCTGCGTTGCCAATCAATCTCGATGATGAGCGCCCGGCTTCTGTATTCTGGCAAGAGCAGTTTCTAGTAGATATGGAGACGTTGGGGTTGCAACCTACATCGGAAGAGGAACTAAAGAAGCAGGGCTTCAGCTTGGAGAGGTGCCGACCCGTGATGTACCAGTCTGAGCTGCATGAGTTAACAGCCCACTACTATCACATATTTGGCTATGAGGATCGGTTCGGTCCTTGGTCGTCAGAGTATAATACGGTTTATATGAAGAATAACCAGCGTATGCAATATATTGATACAGAAGACTCTTTCCACTCAGCTCATCCATACCTCGCCATCGGGTGGGCACTAGCAGAAATGCAAAGTGGGCGTAGCTTTGTTATTGACGGGGAGGAACTTCTCCCTACCCTTAACCAAGTAATCGAACAAGGTAAGGGCATTGAGAACTACATTGGACATAAGGACTGGACTATTCCTTCGCATTTTATCATACCAACAATCAGACATCGCCTGATGAGTGGAGAAGTCAGAAGTGTCCAAGCCAGCGGATGTGACTTGCCCGTGCGGGAAGCGCTGAATGCAGGTGCTACCTTCCAAGACATATTGGAGTATCTGATTGAGAATGTAATTCGTCATGAACACCGCGAAATGTGGCGTACTGGTGAATTTCCCGTTCCAGTAAGTCTTGTTCTTACGATTAACCCCCAGGCGATAATTGATGATGGTGACTGGGCTAGGTTTGTGAGCACAGGTCAGGTCTGCAAGCCGAAGAAGCGCAAAGATAAGGAGGTCGGCGACAATTAGCGCAGTAGAGTAGGAGAAGGTACTGGGTAGCGCGCGGATGGTACTGTTGTAGGGAGGAAGACGTTGATGCGAGGATTTGTTGTTGGTAGTTTGTGTTCCTTGATAATTGGGCTGTTGGCCCCGTGGGCGATTTATGTGGTTAAGGGGTCATATGTGGCGCTGGATTATTCGACGCCTGCCGCGATTGTCTTGTTTTTCTTGCTTGTACTAGTTAATCGCTGGCTGCGTCTATCGAAGTCTGACTTGATAATCGCCTACACAATGATGGTGGTGGCGTGTGCGGTGCCGACTGGTGGTGTTGTTGCTCCATTACTTGCTCTAGCTACTGGCCCGCTATACTACGCTGGCTCGGGCAACAACTGGGGTTCGCTAGTTGTCAAGTACCTGCCAACTTGGACAGCACCAAGTGAGTCGGCAGTGGTAGGATTATATGAGGGCGGTGGTGGCCTATTATGGGTAGATTGGACTGGTCCGCTGTTCTACTGGGCTATATTCTTCGGAGCATTGTACCTTGTCATGGTCAGCAGTATGATACTGTTGCGGAAGCAGTGGGCAGAAAATGAGCGGCTAAACTACCCGCTGACCGCGTTGCCGATTGCTCTAATAGAGGGTAGCATATTGCATAGGCGCTGGTTCTGGTTGGGGGTTGCGGTGCCGGTAGTGGCGGGCAGTTTGATTGGACTGCACAATTACTTTCCCGCAGTGCCTATACTCCGCACGAGCTTTGGTACGTTTCCGCTGCCGCTGCGCATTAGCTTCCCGGCACTAGGATTCTTTTACTTAACTAGTCTACCGACTTCGCTGAGTCTATGGCTGTTTACATTAGTTGGTGAGCTTGCTCATAAAGGGTTTATGGTAGTGGGGCTACCCGCGACAATGAAGGATATGCCCTATGGTGCCGACAGTATCTTCGCTATGTATCTAGGTGCTGGAGCATTGCTAGCAATGGTGGGTATTCGGCTATGCACTGCAAAAGATCACTTGACTCAACTATGGTATAGTGAACGGTGGCTTTTCGTGCTGCTAGGTATAGGATTGGCGATCATGGCGGTATGGTTAGGACTTGCTGGCATACCGCTACATATCGTTATAATCTTCCTTCCTGTTGCTATTGGAATCTTCATAGGCATGACTCGCATTGTAGCAGAGACAGGGCTAGCTGTAGCAGGAGCACCAGCCATTGCCCCAGTGTTGGTAGCAGGCTTGTTGGGGCAGAAGGTGATTGGTGCAGCGGGCATGGCCAATCTTGCACAGTCATTCGCTTGGACAGCAGAAAGCACTAGGGTTTCGGTGATGACTCTAACAGCCCATGCGCTCAAAGTGATGACGCATTACAAACAGAGAGTGTTAGAAATATGGCGGTACGCAGGCTGGGCTATCGTATTGGCAGGAGCGGCTGCTGTCTGGTTTACACTAATGCATGGTTATTCGGCAGGAATAGGTTCTCATTGGTATTTCAATGACTGTATACGCTACACGTATACATGGGCGGCAGACTGGAATGCTAATCAGTACGGGCCGAGTAAGATTGGTTGGTTATTGGTGATGGGTGGAGGGGTCTTGTACTGGGTGCTATCCAGCCGCTACTTGCTAGGTGCGGCGTGGTCAATCCACCCGATTGGCCTCACTGTTATGAGCACATATTTTATGAGAATAACCTGGTTCTCGTGCTTCCTGGCCTGGTTAATCAAGGGGCGCATGTTACACTACTTGGGAGCACGAACTTATGAGGGTGCTAGACCATTCTTCTTAGGCTTGATATGTGGGCAATATGTGATAAACTTAATTTGGTTGGGTGTCGATAAGTTGTCAGGACACACCAACAACATGATATTTTGGGTATAGGAGATAATAAATGTGCGAGAACTGCCGGCGGCTGGAAAGAGCGCTGAATTATGGTGCCGGGGTAGCTGCCCACCTGTACTCATCAGCACACCCGCCGCCAAGTACGCTTGGTGGGGCTTGGTATCGTATCTGTCGTTACTCTGGCCGATGGTGGCGTAACTACTGGCTAGAGAGAACAAAAGAAATAGGCGAATGATATTAAGGGAGGAATAAAGATGGCAATCGTAGACCTAGAAGAAAAGAGCAAGCAGATTATGGAGCGCGGTGCAGCGTTACCGCTGTACACCTGCGAGCTAGGTGTAGTACCTGAGGACGATGTAATACCTGAGGGATATATCGGTCGTATAATCGTGCCCGTAAATGCAGCGGGCAAGCAGGAGTTTGCTCCTGGCGAGTATATGGAAGCAGTTGGTGGCATTGAACACTTACAGGAAGTCCTGACTGAGAACGATATTCTATGGGCACCGCTATTCGTAGGAGATCTAGGTAGTCCTACTGGCTGGCCGCCCCAGGCCCGGCCTGATTACGAGGAGCATATGGACTTGGTTGCAACAATAGGGCCTGTCATTAAGGCTGTCCTAGAGGGCAATCAGGGCCCAGAGCTATCTTACCGCGGAGATGGGCGTTCGGCAACAGATAACACTGGGCTGTGTGCTGAGTTCATTAAGCATGTTGACGCTTTGTTCAAACCGCTTGGAGTCAGAACTGTGGTTGGAGCAATGGACAGAGATCTACTTCAAGATTGCTACGTAAATAGTGCTCAGCATCTAAAACATGCAGTAGCTGGCTGTGGCGGGGCTGTATTCTGTTTCTGCGGATTTACGATGGTGGCCGGAACGCACTGGGATACAAGCAATCCGCCGCTGGTAAGAAGCGGAGAGATGGCTGCCGAATTCCGCAAAGGGCATCCAGCAGACAAGCTGTATCGGTACCTGAGCGGATTTGAGGTCATTGCAGATATCGACATTGATGATCCTCTATCGCATGGTAACGACGTACTTATGGCCGAGGCCGGATTCAGGGCAGGTGTATATTGAACATATCAGTAGTTGGCGATGTGATGTTGGATATAGAGATGCAAACGCAGCCTCGCGAGAACTACGAAGGTGCGACTATCTGCTTGACCGGAACTAAGCATACTTACTACCCGGGCGGTGCAGCCAATGTTGCTGCTCTTCTGCGAGGGTTAGGCCACAATGTATCTCTATTCGGACTAGTAGGACCTGATTGGGCAGCCGAAGAGTTGTGCGGTTTGTTGGGCAGGATAGAATTACATTTCTTGCCCTTACTGCCCGCTACCACAACGAAGACTCGTATCTATGATAATGGTATGATGGTGCGAGTTGATTGCGAAGATCCTAAGTCTAGTAGCTGGGCAATGGAAGAATGCTTACATGAATTCAGACAGTTCCGCCCTAGTTGCACAGTGTTCAGCGACTACGGTAAAGGAGTGTTTGGCAATCATGTGAAGGCTGCTGTCCAGCGTATCGTTAAGCATCAACCTACAATTCCGACTATAGTAGATCCTAAGCCTTGCAATTACACCAGTATCTGGGATGGCTGTACTATAGCTAAGCCCAATGATAGAGAAATGGATGATATAGCAATTGCAGCCCAAGCCGTAGTTGTCACTCATGGTGCAGGCGGGGTAGTGCTTACAGAAGATTCGGGAGCAACAGCCATACCGTGTCCCGAAGTTGACAACCCGCAGATAGTCGGGGCGGGAGACGCATTCACAGCAGGGATGGCTGCAGTGTTGTCGGAAGGCGGGACAACATTAAACGCTGTAGAGTTTGCAGTTGAATTTGCTACTGATTATGTATCTCGTTCGCGAGTTGAGACATACAATAGGAGGCGAGAATATGCATTTGGCCAATGAGATGGATGTTCGAATGGCACTTGCTGGAGTTCCGCTGGATGATTTCGAGAGCGGTCTCGATGATAAGGGGTTGAACTTATCTCGACTGATCGATGAGCAATTACTCCCGCAAGCCGAATCTTTCATCCAACACTATTGTCATCGCAGCTTTGGTACTCAGACATCTACCCAGTACTTTGTTGGCAACGGTACAAATGTTCTCTCTACCGATCTATATCCTATCCAAGAAGTTTCTCGATGCGTCATTAAGATCACTCCTGCTGCTCAGTGGTATACCTTCACGAGAATACGCAATATCAACTGTATAGATAGTGAAGGTATCCAAGTTGCTACCCCTGCTTCGATTACCGATATGGAGAATGCCGATCTGTATGTAAGCTGCACTGATGGCATCCTGACAATCCCGCCAACGATTATGGGACTGCTACCTACTGCAGTGGTTCAGTATCCAACTTGGGATTATACTTGGATTAGAACAGCAGACAATGTACCTAATATTGAGATAAGTTTGGTCTGGGGCTATACAGATATGACCTTACCCGACTCTATCAGGTCGGCAGCAGCGGCTTTGGTTGCTCTACTGCTCCTACCTCAAATAGACGCGACCGCAACAGCAGGGCTGAAATCTTGGCGTATCGGCGACGAGACGCGTACATGGGGTGGTGCAACAATGACACTAGTCAAAGACCCAATGTTCGCACCCTTCGCCTATTCGGGAATCTATAGTCCGGTAGCCGCTGGTCTCCTAGCAACTGTAGCTACTACCTTATCGCGATATCGACGGGTGATATTATGAGTCCAAAGCCCATACCGGCATGGAATAGATTTCCGAAGACAGTGCAGGTGCAGCGATCTAGCGAAGAGAGCCTAGACTTTGTAACTGTGATCGAGAACCTAAAGTGCCGCATATATCCGAGATCGCAGAATGTAGGCGATGCACAGTTCGCTAGTGTCGTTAGCGGGACGCATAAACTTATATGCGATTTTGATCATGTCTTCGTAGAAGGTGACCTAGATGCTAGTATTCAGGTTGGAGACAAGGTGATCGATGACCCTGCTGGCTATGGGGCTACTGGACAAACCTTTGAATACACTGTAGAGTCTATCTCAAATCCAGCAGGGATAAGCTATAATGCAGAGATAGCACTCCGAATTCGCGGACAAGCAGAGGTATAGCTATGCCAATGCGAGGAATGCTGTATAGATTAGCAGAGCAGGCCGAAGAAGCTCTCTTTAGGGAGCAGGCTCGAGTTGCGATGGCTGAGCAGACTTTAGCTCGGCAGAGAGCTGTTCGAGCGGCAGCACAAGCATTGCAGGCATCCCAGATCGATGCTCTAGCACGAGCGGCGCGCTACGAAGCGGCCGAAATTGCCCGACAAACTGCAATCAATATTCAACGCCAACGTTTCGAAGCAGCTGCATTAGATATGTATCGTCAGGAAGTTGGAGCAATCGGTGCACAGATGCCTGAATTGCTTAGTCGTGCCTTTCGTAGTCTTCGTGTTACAGTTGAGCCCGAGTATGATATGCTAGCCACTTGGGAATTCGCTAGTAAGTACATGAGTCAGATACCGTTAGACCTAGTCGAGGAAGTAGGTCAGATCTTCTTCGATAAGTGCGTAGAGTATTCATCTATCCAATACTACAGCCTGCAACAACTCCGTGATATGGATCATCCTTACTCGATACGGCATGGATCGGGCGCAGCAGGTGTTCCCGACTATATCATAAATGTGCAGAGTGGCGATTATCTACGAAGCTGGGATATGCAGGTAAGGCAAGAAGGCAGCAGGGCGATTGTAGAGGTGGTAAACACATCGGAACATGCAGCCTATCTGTCAGGTCGATCTCGTCCTCGTAGCCAGATGCGTGTTCGTCCAATCCAGCAAGCCGCATTTGAAGCTACTTACAGCGAACGTCGCCTAGTATTAGATCGCATCAAAGCACGAGTTCGCCGAGCATTCACCGAGTTTGTTCCGGCAGGTACAGGGCGATGGCGCAGTCGAGCAACTGGGCGTTTCGAGCGACCGCCAGGATTAATGACAGGAAGTATTTAACAAAAAAGATTTGACTTTCTCAAATGGTGCATTATAATGGTAGTGATAACCAATGGCGATAACCGATGTTGACTTTACGGATGAGATAGCGTTCCGCTTAGAGGAGATCTTGGCCGAGCATCTCCCTGAGGAGTTTGCTGCTGTTGCGCCACCTCTAACTCCCTTAATCCCCGCTGATAGAGACTCTTATCGGCAAGGCAGCATACTGTTATGGATGGACAAAAAGCTGCTTCCCCTTATCACTATAGAAGATGAGCCACCTGGCGGCGTTCGAATGCAGAGTATAAGCATAGGGACAGACGAAACTACAGGATTACCTGCAATAGAGGGTAGCTATACATTCCTCATACATTACGCGTTAGAGTTCCGAAAGACTGAGTTAGTCCATCGCGTAGTGCGAAAAGCGATAGCTGCGGTGGTGAAGATATTATGGCGCCACGCAGTAGTAGACGTAGAGGTAGGCTGGAAGAATGGAAAAGTTCCTACTTCGTACGCGGGAAGAGCTAGCGTGCAAGGAAGCGATATAATTTTCTGTATAGGTACATGCAGATTCGAATGCGAGAAATACGTAGTTCCTGATGCACTCTCTGCACTGCCCGGTACTCCTACTCCTTTCCGCACTTCTCCGCCGCCTGAGAGAGTTAGTTAGTATGATAAGTTGAGAGAATATTGTAATGGAGGTCATGATATGGTAGAAAAGAAAGCTGGGTCGAGAGCTAAAGCCGAAGAGAAGGATAAGGATAAAGTTTTAGCAGTAGAAGTAGAGGTAGAAAAAGAAGATGTCGCCGAAGTGGTTGCTGAGGTTGAACCTGCATTACCTCGACCGCCAGCCTTGTCTCAGCCACCAATGGGCAGGGTTACTAGCAGGCCCGAGATACCGCTTCCGCCTCCGCCGCCAGCAGCACTGACTCCTCCGCCATCAGGCCCCGCACCCGTAGTAACAGAGGAGTTTACAAAACCAGAACCCGTACAAGGAGAAGATGCTGAAGCTAGTGCGGCCGCAGCAGAGCATTCCATAGTCTCGCGCGGGATGAAGCCACAAGTCGCAGCTGCCAAAGGCACCTTAATCGGAGGAGCCATTCCGCCAGGGCGCCCTGGATAAGTTGTTGTCAACGGTCAGAGAATAGTTCAAGGAGGTAATTGAGATGCCGTCACTGATTTCCGATTATGTGGGATGGAGAGGTTTAGATGCTGTTGCGACTCTGTACCGCGACGGTATGGCAGTGCTGCTCCCTACTCCTGATCTGTATGATATCTATACTTATACAGAGGATGTAGATGTGGAGACAGCTATACTTGCAGCAGCGAAAGCCTGTGACGAAGACATGGCTGCAGGTACTACGCTAAGTACTACTTGGGAGAATCTCATCAATGCAATCCTTACTCATATCACAATGGCGGGTGTGAGCGGGGGCGGATTTGATGATTTAGATGCGTATCAAGGTATTAGCTTAACTACAGGGCGCCACTATCGACTGTCTCGATATATGGCTAACGTGATGCGAACGTTGGATGATGCTGCCGCCCTAGACGCCGCTGGTGTGTTTCCACTGCAGACTACCCTTAGAACATTCGTATATGGTGGAACCTCTGCTGAGGGGGCAGCATTAGACCTAACGCTAGAAGGGCCTGCTCGAGTAGTTGCCCAGGTGACTGGTAGTATCGGAGCAGCAAACTGGAACGTGGACATAGTCTGCGTAGACTCTGGGCCAGCTTCACCTCTTGCAACGGCAATGGATGCTTCGACTCAGACTGTCGAGGTTGACGATGCCACCGACTTCCCAGCGGCTGGAACCATCCAGATTGATGATGAGTTAATCACTATCACTAATACTGGTCGTAGCGGTACGGTTATCTGCACAGACGCTACCCGTGCTGCAGGTGGGTCAGAAGCAGTAGCCCATGTAGTAGACACCGTAGTTCGGCGATCGGTAACTCGAACAGTGTTGCTGGCCTTAGGCTCGGCAGTGGGTGATCAGACCGAAATACTGATGGCTCCGATTGTAGGTACTTCGCGGAGCGGGCAAGCAACCGTCGCGGTCACTAATCCAGAGACAGCAGGATTTGTGGCAGGGCAGCAGGTTCTAATAGTCGACGATACTTATCCGCGCAAGTTGACTACTGATCTTGCCTACGTGGACGGTTACCAATTATACGGTAACCAGCTTGTAGTTGAGGATACTTGGCCTTACGATATTGGCGACCAGATCGTAATCCATGACGATAGCCTCGGTGATAGTGCTACATACACAGTCTATAACAAAGATAGGCCAGCTGGAGTCATTACGGTCTCTGCCTATATCGCACAGGGCTTTACTACAGCTCAGAAAGCGCATATAAGGTTGCTAACTGCTGAAGGCATAGGGCGAGGCAATAACGAGGTTGCTACTATCGACGACGTCAGCGATGACGATGATACCATAACACTGGATGCGAATCTGCGCAACACCTACTACACGTCAGGGAATGTGTATTTGCTGATAGCTAAAGTGGTCGGAATTAGCACTAGTTCTGGTGGGCAAGCCGCAGACGCTGTCTCTGCTATTGCCCAGCCCGACAGGACGATTTACAAATAAGCGAGGTGGCTAGATATGAGTTGGCCATACGGTGGGCATGAGCTTGTATTGATGTTTGGTGTGCAACCCAACTATGATACTTGGGTTACGCCAACGATTCCAATAGGTATTACAGATAGTCCTGACTTGGTGAATAATACCAATACTACGCCTGATTATAGTATTGGTGACTTTGCACCTGTTGATTTGAAGGCGGGGCCTTTGGAGACCAGTGGTCGAGTACGGATACGTTTACTACCGTACGCTATGTATTTCCTGCAGTGTGGCATTCGTTATCCAGGCTTGGTGCGAGGTGTAGCTCCAAGCTATAGCGGTCTCCAACTGCCCTGGCTTACTATAGGGTTAGTAGGTATACAGGCTGGAGTGCCACAATTCCGCGATATACATGTCGGGTGTAAGATAAGCGATCTACGAGTAAGTTCTGCGGAGCGCGAGACTGTAACTGCTGACGTGGGCTGGAATGCTCTGTATCCGTTCGGCGATACGCTAGGGTTGAATTATACCTTGCTTGACCCGATATCAGGACAGGCCCAATTTCCAGTCAAATGGCACGAGGTAGAAGTGGTCTTCCCTAATGGTAACTGGTCGGTCTACTCACCCAGCTTGCAATGGACAGTACGAAACACACTCCGAGCACACTATGGCCAGGGAAGGGATCCTTTAGGTACCACACATCGCCGGGGACCACGCTTCATAAAAGAGACTACACATGCAGTGGGATTGCAATTTCGCGCACGCACAGAACTATCACCCTTGAATGTAACAGAGAATCCCCTAACCGAGATGCCCGAGATTCGCGTATCTTATGTCGACTCTATCAGCGGGTTTGGGTTCACTACTGCGCTGACTTATGCTAAGTGGGCTTCGCGAAGACAGGAGGCTATTGGAGCAGACGGGCTGGCAACCTGGACATTGCCGGGGCTAGCTCGCGGTGTAAACATCTACTAAAGTCGTACGGGAGGAAGCAGATGCCAGTATTTCGCAAGGACTACCGAAAGACTGCAGATTTGGGCGAGTTGGGTCAATTTGAATTGCGCGAATTGGAGACGGGTGAGCAGCGAGAGTATAATTCGACAATAGCGCAATGGCAGGTTGATATAGGCCTCAAGCCGGAGATGACAAAAGAGCAACGGCAGGAGGTTTTGCGCAAACTGTCCGAGGAAAAGCGCGATAGCTATCACGAGAAGATGCGTAAGTTAGATGCCGGAACGCTGGATAAAGCTATTGTGTCTTGGGATGGCGATACCCCCAAGAGTCCTCAGACAGTTGACGATCTCCCCACTATCACTAAGGTAAGACTCTGGGCGGAAATCCAAGAGATGAATACTGCTGATAAGGTGATGGAGGATTTTTTAGAGAAATCATCAGCGATGCCGCCTCTGGTCACCCCACCGCGGGAAGACTCGCAGAAAATCCCCAGGCCGCCTTTGCCCTTGAACGACATAACTTCTGTCGAGAGATGAACTGGACGTACGAGGAGTTCGACAGGCAGAGAGCCAAAGATATAGATACAGGTCTGATGATCTTCCGATTGCAACAGAAGCAGAAGGCTAAAGATCTCAAGCAAGGCAAGTTTGCACCTGAAGACTGGGAGCGCGAACTAGGACTGGTCTAATGCCTGACGAGACCATCAATTATAGATTTACAGGCTCGGCCGATTTCAGTGATGCCGAGACCAGTATCGACGCTCTAGAGCAGCGGATGCAGCAGGCGTTCGAAGGCCTCTCTCGTATACCTTCTGGTGACTTTCCTTCTGCTGGCGGTTCCCCGTGGCGCAACGAGCTGGGCCAGTTTGCTGCCCCGACAATGGGTGTTGAAGCAACTAGTATGGCTGCTGCTGAGATGGATATCGGAGGTGGAGGACTAGGAGGGTCTTACGCATCTCTTCGCGCAGAGGGTATGGGTGGGAGAGGAGTTAGTGGGTCGCTCCAGTTAGGAGAATTAGACCCTGGACAAACTTCTTACATACGCAACTATCTAGAGGGAGCCGCTGAAGGTGGTGCGGGCTTTGAAGAGATGTCCTTCCAGCTTAGTCGGTATCTAGGTTGGGAGACAGGAGCTTGGGGGAAACGAGTCACTGCAGGCCAAGCGCGTATCCCTGACTTATCGGCAATGCAATTCGAGCAACTTGCACAGTATGTTGGCGCAGAAGGTGCGGGTGGTGTTGCAGGTGGTGGTGCAGGTGGAGGCGGACCAACAGATATACTCGGTGCTTTGCAGATGATGGCAGGTGGAGGGGCGGGCGGAATGGTTGGTGGGGGATTGCAGTTGGCTGGCATGGGAGCTATGGAGGTTGCTGGGGGTGTTGGTGGTGCAATTGCAATCCAACAGACTATGGCTCTATGGAATCGCGAGGTTCAAGAGTCTGCTAAGGGGCTGAGTCAGTTCACCGAGGCACTGACCGGTGCTATCCCTATGATGGAGACTGCTGGTAGAGTAGCTGGGGCCGGAATGGGCATGCTTGGAGGGGCGGCGGGTCTAGGGGCAGGAATAGCAGGCGCAGGCATAGGAGCAATACTTGGTGGGAGTGCTGGTGGCCTGGCAGCAGGAGTAGGTGCAATTCCAGGTGCAGGCTTAGGAGCGGTAGCTGGATACATCGCTAGTCAGACTATCCTCAAACCATTCGCGGATGCAGCCCAAGAAATTATGGGCATTATCTCTGAGGCCACTGCCGCAGGATTGCAGAGTGGTATCTCGCTGGCTTTCCAGCTCGGGGGTATTCGCCGCCAAATGGGTGGTTCTTTTGGTGGGTTAGCTGGAGCGGGAGCAGCTGGCGAGGTATTTGGGTTCGATTTACTTAGTAGCCTCCAAGGCCAAGGTGCAGGTATCTATGGCCCGATGATGGAAGCGCGTCTCGGTATGTGGGGTGTTGGTACTGGTGGTGGAATGATGGGTGCAATGGAGCAGATGCGTGGAGTTTATGGAGGAATGGACCCGCTTATGCGCTTGGCGATGACACAATCGCTATTTGGAGCGCAAGGAGGAGCGGCAGGTCGGATGCTGGATGCTCCTGAGGATATTTGGCAGAGAGCTATGGGGATAGGCAGGGAGCGGGAAGCCTGGAGAGAGCGGGGGGGAGAGGAATTAGCTACACGTGTAGGACAAACTAGAGGCTTACTAGGTGCACAGGTAGGAAATATGCTACTGGAAATTGGAGAGCATACTGGGCCAATAGCTATACGAGTCATGGAGCGATTGATGAGCTACATAGAGAGCCGTGGCCCTATGATTGTAGATGTGTTCGAGAAGCTGGCTCTAATGATGGAGCGCGGAGTCCAATCAGTCACAGTTCTTCTGGATCGGACGATGCGACTGTTCAACTTTATGGTTAGCAATCCAGTCATCGGAGCAGTTATGATGGGATCTTTGGCAGCAGGACTTGGCCCGGTAGTACAAGGAATAGCTACTATGGGTGCTTATGGAGCATTGCGAGCAGCCGGGACTGGCCCCACTGCCGAAACTGCTGGTTATGGTGCTGGACCCGTTCCTGTAGAGATAGTAGGAGGCGAGCTAAGTATTCGTGTTACTGGGCCCACTGATTTCTTAGACCAACTCGGTCTTCAGCTCGCTGAGGCAAGGTTCCGGGAGGTGACGAGAGGGTAAGATGATACTAGGTAAATGATAGCTGAAATGGATGCACAAGTGGTTGGTGTTACTGGTGCAGAGACTACCCTTGTTCGCACTAACTTTTACGTGGATGGCCATTCTTTGGGTGAGAATACTGCTGGATGTGTATTCCGCCAAGACATTGCCGCTGGTGATTATACGTGTTCAGTTTTTTCTTCTCTGTTCATATATCATACTGCTCACATACCAGCCTCTTCTGCAACCCTTAAGTTGGACATAAACGTTGTTGGCTCTGATACGATCATCGACTTTTATATCAATGGCGTATTGGAACATTCTAGGACGCGTATAGGTTATCAGGCTTCGTTGTCCATATTCGAGGTTTTGACTGATGGTGATGCAGGCACTGGGGCAGAAGCACGGCAGCTACGCACAAGATGGGGCGATGACGAGTACCTTTGGAATAACAGTAATGAACTTGACGACTGGGTAAACCAAGGTACTCCCCCTATTGAAGTTAAAGACGGCTATATTCATTCAGCAGTTATAGGGCAAGTCACTCTTTATCGACTGGTCCCGTCTATTGCGGCAGGCAAGCTCTCTCACTTCTCTTGCGCCGATGGTACAATTCATATCTACTATTCTGACACCGACGGCAACATCCGCCTGCGAGTCGTCCAGCGTAGCAATGGCACCCAATTCGAAGACTTCGCTATCACTGACGGAGAATCCGATGCTCTCCCCTACGCTTGGCAACGCTCTTCGGGAATGCAACTCTACGAAGAATGCCTTTTCCAGCGCGACTCAGATATCTACCATACCTACAATCCTGGTAGCGGTATAGAAGGCTCTTGGAGTGAACCAGAAATGGCAATAGCAGGATATAACCTCTTCGCAGCCGTCGATATTCCTCCGCAGGGTGTGGCACTTATTCTAATGCTACTGGAGAACCCGGATACGGAGGTAACCGAGGTTTACTTCGCCTTCGCCAATCGAGCAGTGGATGGCTCGATCAACTGGGGGCTAATAACGCCTGCGCTAGTCGATCCTGGTGATGCCTTCCCTACAACTTCCGATGAAGCACAGCCTGAGCAGGGCGCATCGCTCGAATTCGGGCTCGATGGCAAGTATACCCTTACTTGGTTCGACACGAATGGTACTATCTACATAGCCAAATCCTACGACGGTATTACGTGGGGTGAAGTGTAGATGCCGAAGCGGATACCGGCATGGAAAGTGGAAGTAGCGGGTATCGACCAGAAAGGCAACTGGGCGACTATGGGCCGACCCGTTCAGATGGCTAACCTATTTGCGAAGACGAGGAATTTTCAGTCTCAAGGACATCCTAGCGACCCAGCAGAAGCCTTAACTTGGTGGGGTGGAGTGGGACTACAAGGCTATACGACAAGACCGGGAGCGGTGATAGCAAATAATGTGATTAGTGGAGTTGGTGTCAATAGTCCGGGCTCGGTTGCTCCAACCATTGAATTTAATCTCGCGACTGAGAGCGATATATTAGGGAGTGCAGTACGTCCTGACGGAATGCCCAATAATTACATTTCGGTGAAGCGGCAAAGCCTAACGACGCCTTCGGACGTGGCCTTTTCTGCGATTAGTAGTTCCGTACCCGTTCAGATGGGTGGCAATGGTGGGCCTAACTTACCAGCACTTCCCTGCTTTGCAGTCAGACTCTACAAATTTAGGAGGGGAGACGACGATTTAACCCCTAGCGCTACCGAGACCTGCGGGGCTTGTTTCTGGCATCCCCCGAGATATACTCCTCATATTGCTATCCAGTGGGGAGGTCACTGGGAACTATACATCGGATTCGAAGAGACCGGAGACGGAGGATTTGGAAGCCCGAGGCGGCTAGTAGGGATCGGCAAAGTTTTTCTTACTTATTATAACCAGGGTAAGTATTGGATGATTAGCACTGATCGAGAAGGTAATCCTGGTTGGATAATCCCCGCAGAGGTACTGTCGAAATCATCTTGGATCGACAATGAAATAACTGTTGGTATCTGTGAAATTCGGGGAGGGGTAGCAGTCTACTTCAATGATCAATTTAAGAATACCTACTTCACGATTCCGGAGGAACGCGTTCCGAATTATGATACAAATGATCCGACCAATCAAAACCTCCCGGTCGCCTCTATGTCAGCCTCGGGCAATTTCGATACGCCGTCAACTCCCCTGTCAATACATGGTGATAACGTAAGCTGCCAGTTTGCCGTCCAAGGTGTTGACTTTGAGGCCGCTGGCTGGGTAAGTGAACGATACGTGATCTATCCCCGTGGTGCAGATGTTGAAGCTGCCTCCTGCAGACCGCTTGGCTACGTAGCAGTGGGCGAACCCGGTGCGAGCCTGACTGTTGCCGCTGATGATCTGCCTGCCGAACCCGGTGCGCGTCCTGTAAAGTTGATAACTTGTACTATTCAAAAGCAGGCAGGTTCGGCTTGTCGAGCATCGCCATTTCTCTCCGGATATTCAATACAGCAGGCCGGAGAATGGTCGGATGTTGTCCAGACCTGGGTGGACATCTCGAATGGTGTAATACGTATTAGCGAGAGTAGCTTTGAGCCTAGCGTGCTGGGGACGGCTGAGTTTGTTGTTGATCTGGACGTGGCTCTGCTTGACGAATTCTATCCAGACTGGCGTGACAATGTAAAGATGACTGTGCCGATTCGTATATGGGTAGGTTGGGATGATGAGATTGTGCCGCGGCTAGACGGGTATGTTTACGGGTTGAGCCCTACTGTGGCTGCTTACAATGAACAGTCCGTTCGGCTTATCTGCCGTGATCCCATGATGAGGTTGCAATCTCCCGTAGGTGAAATAGACTTCCAGTATTCTCCTTTAGATTGCTATGCAGTACATCTTGGGAGAGCAGCTTTTGGGTGGGAGGCAGTTCAAGGTGTCATGCGCACCGCACTGGGCGATACGTTAGCCGATAGTCTCTATGTTGCTTGGCCAACAGACCATCACGATCTATATGCAGCACTGCCCTTTACGGAAGGCGCATCGGTGGCATCTGAGGGCTTCTTCTGGGCACCTAAATGGGGTAGGGAGTCTCTATACGATTGGTTGTCCAAAGTGGCCATATATGACGGCTCCTTGCTCTACATACGTCCTGCTAAGGTTGCCTTTGCTGGCGAGTGGACAGGTGAATGGACGAATGTACTATTTTATGTGGGAATCAATGAGTTTCGGAAGGCTGAATACGAAGATGTGCTATGGAGTACTCATTATTGTTATGATGCCCTATACGACTCTGCGGGAGTTATACAATTGGGTGGCAGCATAGCTGTCGAAGGTGAGACCGAGACCCAATACAATTCGCATATCAAGCGCGTAGAAGCTCAGTGGCGTCTGCAGGAGGCTATCAATATAGTTGAGGTATGGGTGCGGGATCAGAAAGCACCCTATCCAGTCGGAGTATTCTATAAAGAAGACCTCGACATTGGTGATCCTACAGCTCCCAACTACATTGGATGGGAGCAGAAGCTTATTTATGAGATCACTCAGCCGTTACCCAAGCTTATTTCGCAGGCAATCGGGACAGGTCTGGGTAATCGCTTCTTTGGTCGCAGGCCGGTAAGAGCAACCTACAAAACATTAGGTCAGCCTGACTGGTGGTGGGGTGATAGAGTAATACCTAGTGGTGATCAGATAGGAATAGAAGAGGACGTATTGCGCATCTGGAAACTGGATAGCGTACTGGATTGTGATGCACTTACTTATGAAACGAACGTGACCGTGATCGAGGAGATGGAATAATGAAAGTTTGGGTATTGATACTTTTGATTGCTTGCTGTGGCTGTCGGCAAAGGGATACCCGAGTTGATACCCAGAAGGCTGATTTTGTAGAGACATCTGAGCAGATAGTAGAACGGCATCGAAGAGAATCGAGCTGGCAAGTTATGAATAATCCGCTGGCTCCGTTGCAGCCATCAGAAGAAGAGGAATACCAATATCAATACCTCCGGGATCACGGTTGGGTGTTGCGATTCGGTACGGGCTCGCCCGCGAATGCGGTAGGATGCTTGCGCTTTCTGGGAGATGTCAGATGGTATAATCCAGCTGGCTATCCTGATCCTAGAGGAGCAGATAGGATGAAGCAGCGAGCTCTGCGTGAGTACAGTGAGGTGAAAGGGTAATGAGACAACCGACTGGTAAAGGAATCGGTGTGGGAGCAGGTGAGCGGGAGGCTGCCAATCGAGCAGAAGATAGGGCATCGGCGCTTGCAGCAGAGCCTGGGTTCGTACAGTCTCGTACAAATATGTCAGGCAGTAGCGAAGCAGCCAGTGCTGAGACTACCGGCATGTACATTGACGAGAATGGTAACAGTTTCGAGCGTTGGGTATTGGGGACAGCGAAGTTTTCAAATCCATGGCAGTTTGGTCCTAATACAGGGCAAGGATAATCATGGCGATCGTACCGCGATCTGGCCTCGAGGTCAATTACGTCCACGACGATCATGTCGAGGCGGTTGAATATAATCGCATCAACGGGATAGTATCGTATCAGACCCAACAAGGGTTCTCTGACCTGCATGGCTATGGAGCATTTCCCTGTGCCACTAGCTGGATAATTTCTGCGGCGGGGCAAGTGGGTCCTGGTACAGGATACTTTCCGCAGGGCTGGTATGGCGAGACACTCATCAACTCTGACATTGTTGGTACGACCGATGGTGCACTTAATTACGTGTTTGTTTTACAAGTTGATGCTACAGCCCCTGCCAAGACGGTTAGCTTTAGTGCAAATACTACAGGAGTTCAACCCGCAGACTCTATCTACCTAGGTGAGATGACATTAGATGCAGGTGGCGTAGTTACTCTTGTTGACCAGATGAACAAGCAGTGCGTATACAGTTCAGACCAGTTGTTCGAAGCCAAGATCTTGTCAGTGTCTGGCTTGGGGACGGCGCCAGACATATCGGCAGGGGCTACGAGAATTATTACTGTCGACTATTCGCACGTGTACGAGTTCAGGATTGGTGGTTCGATTGATTTCACGGTAAACGCTCCGTTCACAGTCCATATTTACGAGGACTGGGCGAGAGGATTTTTTGTGGCTCGTCTAACAAACACCCACGGGTACTTTCCGCAGACTGCGAATTATAGTTGGACACGATACGGAATAGCCTAGAAGGGAGGTAAAAGAGTGTCTGTACTAAGAAGAGTAAAGATGTCTAGCCCTGTCAATGTGGACTATCTCGCAATCTGGGACATAGTTCTACCTTTCGGTCCGTGGCGAGTTTGGCTGAAATGCGACTATGATTACTTACACCGCGAGTGGGGATTTACCATTGCGAGTAGGAAATCGAGACTTGGCAGCGAGTATATCAAGTGGTGGTCATGTACTATTCGATGTTTCAGGGAAAGCTGGGTTCGTTCGACAGCGCGCGACTACTAATTACAATTGGACACAGCGGAGAACAGCGTGAAGACAGTATTCGTCAATGGTTGTTTTGATATTTTGCACGCAGGACATATCCATTTTCTGCGCGAGGCTCGCAAATATGGCGATGTCCTGGTAGTAGGATTGAATAGTGATGTATCGGTTCGTGCATTAAAGGGCCCAACTCGCCCGTACCAAGACAAGCAGAGTAGGAAGCGGGTTCTAGAGGCATTAGAGATGGTGGACGAGGTAATCGTGTTCGAGTCTTCGAGATGTGCCGACTTGATTCGTGATGTGAAGCCCGATATCTATGTCAAAGCAGAAAATTACAGCCTAGAAAGTTTAGATTCTACTGAGCAGGAGGCTCTTAGCGAGTGCGGTACTCGTATTGTCTTTGTATCACTATTGGAGGGTTACTCGACTACTAGTATTGGTCGGAAGGTACTATGATCTGTGAGGATCTGACCTGTAACCAGTGCGGTACAGAAGGAGGCGTAATCTCCTATGGTTGGGGAGTATGCTGCGAGGCGTGCGGTGCGCGAGGCATCGTGGAAGAAACTACAATTAGAGGTTCTCAGACCATCACAGGAGTAACAACTTGGAGCAATGATACTGAAGTGCACGCATTGCTAGAACCTATATCTGATGGTCGTCGGGTATTCAGAAGTATGGGAATCGGAGACATAATATTTGTTACACCACTTCTACGAGAGTTGAAGAAGCGCGGGGAGAGTGTCATCTTTGTTACTAGTCCTGTGTTCTGGCCACTCGTCTCGGAACAAGTTGATGGATGTATTCCTTACGGAAATGTGAGACCGAGTGATATAGACCTTAATGGTTTCCTTGATAGTGCCGCTGAGTGGGGGACCCCTAGTAGGCCGATGGGATATGCAAGGAAGGCTGGGATAGAGCTAGAGAATCCTGCATACAAAATCAGATTAACTCCAGAAGCGGAGGAGTATCGCAAGCAGTATAGGAGCGAAGCAGAGAAGCGTGTTACAGTAGCGGCATATTCGTCTACTGGAGATAGAAGTTTACCAACCTTGGAGGAACTCGAAATTGATGGCTATGAAATGAGCCTGTGTCATTGTGGGGTTCGGCCGCCTTACGGAGATATGCACCAAATGCTAGGACTTCTTGCCGCGAGCGACCTTGTGATTAGTGTGGACAGCGGACCGCTTTATGCAGCATCAGCGTTGGGAATTCCTGTCATTGGATTCTATACGCGCGTCTGGCCACCCCGATTATGGCCGCAAAGTGGATGGTCAGCGATTTGGGCCAATCATGAGGACATCCAGCCCTTGGACTTGGACTGGGTTGTAGAGCAAGCATACCGTCGCCTAGCAGGAGATGCCTACTGCGCCGAGATGTGGAGTACGCGCACTGACGAACCCGAACTGAGAGCTTTTCGTGGAGGCGGCTAATGGGAACTCTAGTCAGCAAAGATACAAGTGGTTCCTTCGTCCATCCCCAGGGCCTGCCCGAGGCTGTCAGCAGGCGAACTCGGACTGCTAAGGTCTGGCTCAAGGAACCGACCAGCGATGGCCGAGAGCGGGGGGATATTGCTTGCAGCGGAGGACCGATTCACTACCGCGAAGACCCTTTCTCTGAGGTCGAGCAGTACAAAGAGATTGACCTCGAAGTTCAGCTAACACCCGACGAGGACTGGGACTTCGCGTGCGAGACCGCTGGCTACCAGGTACGGTTCTGGCAGTCCAGGGTATATTCAGGCAAGACATTTCGCTACATAGCTCAATTTCGCCGCACTGGAAAATGGTTGGCGATGGCCCCCGTTGCGCTCGTATGGCAGAACGACGCGGGCGACAGGGAGCTAAAAAGCAGGCCGAAGGCCGTTGGTGCGCCCGAAATTGATAACGAGCGAGGTCAAGTTCTTTGGCGCGATGTGTTTGGGCCTGGCCTGCATTTTCAGTATAGCCTGTGTCCCAGTAGATTCTTTAAGACGTTGATAGTCACCAACAAAAATGACCTGCCCGCGCCAACAGTCGGCGGCCCTGGGTTGCAGCTTATACTCGTAATGGCCCTATCTTGGCACGGGCAGAGCAAGGCAGCCAATCGGTTTGCCAAGAACATAGAGCCAATCGAGCCAACCGATGACCTTAGTGTGGCGGACGACTTCCCCGACGAGGGCCTGCTCAATCCAGAGGTCTTCTCGTTCCGCGACGAGTTCGACCGTGATACTTGGTGGATGCGAAAGCCGAGGGCGTGGGACTCTGCCCCCGAACGCCATTACATTGACGTGAACTGGCGACTAAGGCGGAAAGGCAACTTTGTGTTTGCCTTGCTCTCTGTTCGCGCACAGGCGTTCGCTCACCCCGATGCAGTTTACCCCGTTTATATTGATACTGATATGGCTGAGGAGCAGGTGGCTGCTGGAAACTGCGACTGCCATACATATAGCACCACTCTCAATCCAGATGGGGATTATATCTGGGTAGACCACAACGCGGGAGACCTGCACGGTTATTTCAGGTTCACGCCTCCGATACCGCAGGGTGCGACAGTAAGCCCTGCCTACATAGATATGCGCGCCGATGCAACGTGTAACTGGGCTGCCGACCTCCGTATTATAGGGATTAAGGAAACGAATACGGCTGTGTGGTCTACCCAGACCGATGCCGATGGTCGTGCAGTAACTACTGCCTATGTAGACTGGACGACTGGCAACTGGGCGGTGGATAGTTGGTACGGCCAGACCAACGACGCACAAGATATAAAAGCTATTATCGAGGAGATTGTTGGACAGGGGGGGTGGGTGAGCGGAAATGGTCTGGCGATAAAGGTATATGCTCTCTCGCGAGGCGATGCTCCGCGTCCTGTGTGTGCATATGAACATGACCCCGACGGCACTCTCTCTGCCAAGTTTAATTGCAGCTATACAGTAGCGGCGAACGGGAACGGGGTATTTTCCAGAGCGGCACGACGTAGACGACTAGTAGGTAGTAGAATAGTTTAAGGAGGAGTGAGTAAGATGCCCGACACCATGCCAAACATACAGCCAGTACAAATTGACGGACCCATAAGTCATGGAGGGATAGTTGTAGGTTCGCTCTATGATTATTTGGTAGAGCAGGGTAATTTGTATCATGTGTCAACAGAGTGGCAGACTATACAGGATAGCGAAGGAGACTACATACTGATCCGTCCTTCGACTATTGCCGACTGTCATATTGTAATGGATTTCGGGGCAACTGGTGATTTTGCTATCGGCTTACATGAAGCACCCACATTAGGAGATTGGGGAACACGGATTTCGGCGCATCCAATGAACCGTACCATTCTACGTGAAGCCGATACGTACTTCTATCGGACAGCACGGGAAGAAGTTGATAGCGAAGGTGTTCGTCTTGTGTCTCTGCAAACAGCTACACGCCGAACTGAGACAGGGCAGGTTTGCATAGGACACTGGGTGTTCAAGCATGGGGTGAATTATCTGGTAACACTAACTAACAATTCGGGGGCTGCCGGGTCAGCTTGCTTTGTAGCTACCTTCTACGAGCACACGGTTGATGAGTAACCCAGTCTATTCACATTGGAGGCAACAAATGTCTGACAAGAAGAGTTCTGACTATCTGCTGGGCCGGATTGAAGAGCGCACTAGGGTCATTCCGGAGATGCAGAGGGATGTTAGCGCTATCAAGGGTACGGTAGATAATTTGCCCTGCAACGATCACGCGGCGAGGGTGGAGCGTGTCGAAGAACGTGTCGAGGAGGTACGGGTACAGGCAGCTGGCAGCGCGCCGAAATTGACCTTGCTCTGGCAGATTCTACTGTGGGTAGTTGCCGGTACAATAGCTTTCGGTCTTGGCGTAGCTTTTGGTAACGGAGGTTTTTAAACCAATACGTAACAGGGAGGAAGCATATGCCAATGGAGAGTCGAGAAGTTCTACAAGCTAGGCACGAAGCAAACGAGGCCGACATTGTTAGACTGGAGCAAGCCGCTTTTGTAAGGCCTGAGGATATAGACATGGATTCAGCAAGATGGGCTATTCTACAGCATTTCCGAGAGAATGATTTGAGGCGGATACGGCAGGAGACAATGAGATGATAGAACTGCCTACTCCGATAGAGCCACTTGGTTTGCTGCTTGACGACGCCACTCGCGAGGAACTTGATGCCCGCAGGATGGAGCTTGACGATGCTGACCGTGAGGCTGCCCGCCCTGCGTGGGATAAGCTGGAGGAGCAGATGCGGGAGGCTGCCGACTTTGTGGAGCGTCGAATTATGGCAGAGAACGGGCCACTGGCGCGGTTCAACTATGTGATCGGTTACGTTCTGGAGTCTAAGTCCATCGGCAAACGCATTTACAAGTGCCGCAAGTTCGTGCCGCTGGACGGTACAGGCAAGCGCGGTTACCAGGCGCGCGGGTTCCTGGAGCCGACAATAGAGGACTTCGGAGAACCGTTCGAGTGGCCCGGGGAGAAGATAGTGGCTGAGGGGGAGGTGGCATAACGTGGCTTACCTGGGCGCTTCGCGATATGTGTCGATAGAAAACGGGAGCGACGCCGCCGACGGTAGCACGGAGGCCCTTGCCTGGGCAACCGTGGACAAGGCTGCCACTAATGCTGTTGCTGGCGAAACCGTAGCTATCGCCCCTGGCACTTATCGGGAAACTATTGTCGTTGACAACGCGGGCACTGCTGGCAACCAAATCAAGTTCGTCGGCGACCCCGAATGTCTGTACTTTGACAATGAGAATCCCGGGCGGGTGCGGATAACGGACACCAACGCCAGCGAGGTGCCGCAAGGTGGCGCTCGCACAATTTACAGCGCGAAGGATTATGTGGAGTGGCATAACATTCACGCCGATGGGTCGGCGATTGGTCTTCACTTCGTGGCGATTGGGAGCGGTAGAATAGTACAGGATTCGGTGATAACGGCTTCAAATATAGCGGTTGGCTATGGACACGCAATCCGAACAGTGGCCGTCGGTGGTTCGTATGGATTTTTCATAGGCGAAACGGTCAACTGCGATGGTATTGGCGGACAGAGATGTTTTCATCAATCTCTGGATTACAATTCACGGGCTTGGGGCGGAGTGTCTGGGTTCCACTTTAGTAATACTGCAACCGGGGCCGCATACAATTGCGTGGCGATTGGGTCGTTTTATGGATTTCTAGACCCTGGAGCAGCCGCCCAAGTGAACAACTCACAGGCTCTATTTTGCTACAATGCAGCTAACACTATAGCCGCAGGAGAATGTGTAAGTTGCTATTATTATGGTTGCTATGTGGTAGGCGATGCTGACTTTGGCAGTCCCGGCCTAACAACACTTCCTGACCTTGCCACGTTGAAAGATATACTGCCCTGGGTAGCCGTAAATGCTGCTGGTGGTATCTTGCGTCAAGGCACCAACGTAGTGCCCAATTTCGGCGCAACCGACGTTGACATCGGCGGGCATCGGCTGCGGCTAAAGGGTACTGGCATAGATATTTGGCCAGCATCGGTCAGTGAGCCATCTGACACCCCCTATGCTGTTGCTACTCCAGGGATGATAGACTGGGGGACATTGACCCCGAATGGTTACCCCTCGTTGAAGATTACAACCGAGGGAGATATTATACTCGGCACGGTGAGGGCCGAGGGCGATGAGGGAATATCTGTGTCTTGCCAGGTCAAATATGATGCTATTGTTGGTGATAAACCTCAGCTTGTCCTGCGCGGCGATTCGATAGCCGAGCAGACAGCGAATATGGTAAACGGGGATGATACCTGGGAAGAGTTGTCAGTAAGTGCCATGCCAGACACCGCCAATGAATTGTTGACGGTTATTCTTCGGACACGGAACACCGCAGGCGACTGCTACTTCGGCGAAATCGTCGCCTCGGGTGGAGGAGACAGTATGCTGACATTCGTGCATGATTTGGGTGGATTCTCGGATATACTAGGAATCCCTCAGGTAATTTTGCTACCAGACGGGGGAGTGCAATAATGGCTGACGACTATATAGGTGTGACACCATTTGAGATACATTATCCGGACGCTGATGATGAAGTGAAGATTCGCCTGTTCTTGGCAAGCGCGGGTGATCCGACCAAAGGGGAAACGGGCGTGGCCTTCAATGCTGCTGGTATGGTTGTGGCATACGCTAAGCCTGACGAATCATTGTTTACGGCATTTCCTACCTTTGCCACTGAGAACTGGGACGAGATTGGCTACGGATGCTATGACCTGATTATTAGAGGCAGTGATGCTACCGAAAGAGCTTTGCTGGATACTGTAGGTGATATTTGGTTCTACGTGAAGGCCACAGCCACAAAGGAAGCAAGAATCAGGCGGCGAGTTGTGCCCGCTGATACTACGCGTGACGACCAGTGGACGGATGATAGAGCAGCCCTTCAGGACCGCTTGGATGCTGCTATCACTGATGTGCTACGAAATGCCACAAACCGCAGTAGACTCCGAACTTTTGGACGGTATGCTGACAATCCGCTGACCATTGAGACCTATGGGGCAACTGGCGTTACTCATTCAGTGCCTTACCGCTTTGAAATTGGCGGTTACAGGCTGCGAATGCTTTATACACCGTATCCACCTAGCACTGAGGAGGAACCCTGCATTGTCCGCAGTAATGATGGCATTACCTGGGTAGACACAGGAATAGTCAACCCCCTTATTGCAATGGGTGGGGCAGGTACGTGGAACGAAGGCATGGCCGACCCGGACATGATATATGTGGAGGATTATGATAAGTGGTTTATGATTGTGCGAAGCGACCAGACAATTGCTACTCTAAAGCATAAAAGCATCTTTCTGGCCTATTCTGACGATGGCTTAACATGGACACTTTATGATGGCGATGTAGTGAATGGGAACACGAACCCAGTCATTCTCAGCGGGGAGGATACTGGAGGTGAGGCTTACGAATTGGATACCAACGGAAATACGATGTTGACCAGTCCGACATTATATTATGAGGATGGAGTGTTTTATCTCTACTACGGTACTTTGGACTCCGATGGGGCCAACCGCTGGAAAATCAACTTGGTCACTTTTACGTGGGACGATGCGGGCGGCAATGTGCAAGCACTGACGCGGGATTCCGGCAATCCTATCATCAATCTGGCTCAGGATAATAATTTCATGAGCGGATGTGGCCACCAGCAGATAATGGTGCTGAACGATGCTTATTATATGTACGTAGGTCGCCTGATGCTCCAATCGGGGGTACTCGGTGCGGGTTGGGTCTATGGGCAATTTGGTACTTGTCTGCTAAAATCCACTAGTTTAGATAGTGGCTGGACAGTAGAAGGCCCGGTGCTATTGCCTTCGCGCATCTCAGGGAACTGGGATTACCATAGTGTCTACAATGCCCGGCCTCTTGTAGAAGGGAATAAAGAGCTAACGCAGATCAATGGCGAGGTGCTGCTCTACTACTCAGGACAAGCTGATGTCAATGGTGTCTCCCGTGGAATTGGCTTAGCTTATGGATTAGGCCCAGCTGACGATATTGAAGAAATAGTTGACATCAAGCTAACTGCTGAGCATGGCGATAGACTTTGGACTACAGCAACTGGAGCGGGTGCCAATGTAGTTGTCCTTACTCTAAACGATGACAGTGGCAACTCAGTTAATAGTATAGTCTGTGTTGTCCGGGATAGCACTAACAGCGTGATAGCAGCCCGCCAGACAACTAATGTAGCTGGGCAGGTTACACTTCAACTCGATGATGGTGACTATAAGGTGACTTACGGGCCATCGGCTAGCTATACCTTCAGCAATCCCTATGATCTAACAGTAAGTGGCAATACCGCTGAGACCTTTGCTTGTGTTATCCTAGTTATTCCTGCATCAGCAGACCCTGGACTCTGTACCTGCTGGATTGATATTTACTATGCAGTAGGGGCACTTGCAGGCATATTGGTAGCAGCGAATGGGGGTTCGGTAGAAGTGGCTAGTATTTCGCCGCACTGGTCCGTTGACTCGGTAATACCTGTGCTTGCTCGCGGCGATGATAAGCCTATCTTCCAGACCAACGCAGTAGGTCGAGCCAGTTTCGACGCAGTGCGGGGTGCAGAACTCCGCCTCAAAGTTACACGTCCCGGCGCCGTAGACACAATCACCATCACCGTTCCCGACCAAGCCAGCTACTATATCCCACTAGCAGGAGCTGAGAGGTGAGATTTATTCTAGGGCTGTGTCGGCCCGAATTAACGCCTCTGGAGAGAATCTAGACAATGGACTCGATGAAGGAGGAAATTCAGATGACGAATAGACAACATAGACAACAATGGCACTGTCCAGTTTCGGACTGCTCAGCTGTTATTAAGACATCAGTTAAGCCTCATCATAACTTGTTAATAGTAGGGCATTTGTACTACCAGCACTTGCTATCAACTATCGACACAGCAGAGTTGCTTGGTGTCGATCAATGGCACGTTCATTATAGATTGATGCAATCTGGGCTTCGGCGCAGATCATTCTCTGAAGCTCAAACAATCAGACAACAGCGCTATCCACTTAGTGAAGAGAGTCGCACGAAACTCAGCAAGGCTGGGCAAGAAAGGCGCTACTCTAAAGTGCGTAACGGAAGAATAAGCCGTAGTCTTAGGGCTTATCATTACGGTAGAAGAATTATCAGTAAGCTGCAGGAGATGGATATAGACATCGAGCTTGCGCATCAGCTGCCTAGAGAAGTAGGTCGAGCGATGATGGGTATTGCGGAAAGTTAGGAGGTAAGCGCGATGGATACGTTTCAGAGAATACAACCAGTGCGCAATGTCGACTCGATAGAGATCGGTAGTCCTGTATCGATTGGTGATGCGGAAGGGAAAGTTGTCCATATCTCTCACGAGGGCCTGGTCACTAGCGATACTCTCCATCATTCGGCTTATCTAGGCACGGTTTACCAGATTGGTTATCGTTGGGATGCATTAGCTGCACTAGCTACAGCAGGTGTATTGATCCATACGCCGCAGTCATTTGACTTGGATGCCTGGATAGAAACTGAAGCCAGCGGATTATGTACAATAGACTTTCGCGAGCAACCTGTCGTTACTGCTTTAGGGCAGCCGATATTAGCAGCTGGAGGAGTGTTCTGTAATCAGAGCCGCGATATAGGCAGCGACGCCTTCTTCGATGGCTTGGGCGCATATATTGATCCAACAGTGACTGCTGCTTCCGGTAAGTTCTTAGATCGGGATATAATGGGTGGAGCAGGAGCAGGAAAGAAAGTTCCGCCCACTCCTGGTGGTGGAGGCGGAATTCCCTGGATACTCAGACGCGGCATACCGTACTATCTAGAGATAATAAACACAAACGATCAGAATGCGACCTATGTAGCAATGCGGATCGTGATCGCTACGCATGAAAGACATACAGGTCCGGCAGGTACAGGCTAGGGAGGAATTATCGCAATGCTAAGTCTGCGCAATCTAGCACTCGACGAAGTGGACAGCTATCTCGAAAACCAGTCTCCGCACTATGGCACGGTGAAAGCGATTATGCTGCACCACACCTATCGCCCGAATCAGACCACACATCCTTACTATGGCGAGTCTTCCATATTGAGTATTCAACAATTTCACATTAGTCGGCCTGGCGTAAGTGATATTATGGCTAACCTCTATGTTACTCCAACCGGTACAATCTGGACTGCTCGACCACTAAGTTGGAGTAATTGGGCGCATGCATATGTAAACCAAGGCGAGACTGCAGCAATGCGATCAGGCGAAGAGATCTACCGCTGGGATCAGGTCGAGCCTGAGGCTAGAGAGATAGCTGAACCTGACCGTCAGTGGTTCAACAAATTTTCCGTGGGAATTGAGGCAATTGCCAATTTTGACAGTGAACCAGTTAGCCCTATGCCAATAGTACTATCAACTGCCCTAGATGTTATAGCTATAATCTGCACACGCTGGGGCTTAGAATCAGAGCAAGTATTCTTTCACAGAGATGTTTCTGCAAAGAGTTGTCCAGGAAAACAGCTTCAGCGAGCTTGGGTTCGAGAGCAAGTTGCTAACAGACTGGGTGGCTCATTACAGCGCGTCAAGGTGATACTGCGCCCTAATCAACTAGTAGGTACACTTACATTACCAGTAGGTGGCAAGATTACTATACCTACAGAGGGTGATCATAGGGAGGATCAAGGCAAACTCTACCTAGATCATTTAGAGGAAGGAGGCTAACAGGATGAACGAGTTCTTGAACATCCCTGCATTCCGAATAGCATTAGCTACAGTAGTAGTATTGTTTCTCGTCCAGCTAGCCGTGCGCAGTAAGAAGTGGCTGGAGAAGAACAAGACAGTACTACGTATTGCTGTCTATGCAGCGCTGTTACTAAGCGCCATCCTTACTGACTGGTTACCTGACAATGTGATTGTTTGGAGTGAGATCTGGACTATCTGGTTAATCAGTATAGGGACAACCACTGCGGGCCATGCAACACTGATTAAATGGCTCGAGGGCGCGATACCGAAGATACAGCGTACTTAAGATAGACGAAGCAGTAACTCATTACATACAGGGAGGAGGTGACGCAGATGATCAAATGGATATTTGTTCTAATGCTGATGTTCGGTCTGACTGTTGCCTGTGATTGGTGTGACAACCCAGTTGCAGCAGATGCATTGTTAGCTGAGGTTGGCGATGTCGGTACCGCTATCGCGCAGGGGGTAGAGTTATCCTTGCTTGGTGGTACTATTGGCTGGGGAGCAGGAGCTTTCTGGCCAATACATGAGGTTGAACAGCTTGGTGGCATTACTGTTGGCCCGTTCATCGCGTTTGGAAACGAGCTGATAGCTGCTGGTGTAGGAGCGAAACTCGGCGTGGAGATCCCTATGCTGGAAAGTTTCATTGACTTTGTAGCTGTTGGTGGGGCGTACAAGCATGACCATGTGACCTTTGAAGTCTGGGTAGGAAAGGTCTGGCGGTAGTCTAACTTACTAATCATATCCCGCCGGACACCCTCCCTTCGGCGGTTGGGCCTCGGGCTAGAAATAGTTCGAGGCCCAGTGTTCTCTATAGCACTTGACTTCTTTCTATCAGTAATGTACAATAGAATGATGAAGCCGAAGAAAAAGATACTGAAGGATGTTCTTACCATTGCTGAGGTAGCCAAGTTTCTGGGTATAGGCAAGCAATGGATATATGTACTGCTGGACGAGGGCCGACTCAAAGAGGTTTCTACTGAGGGTGGGAAGGTCCGTCTTGTGGATACTAAGAGTGTACAAAAATATGCTGAGGAACGAGTGGCAAAGATAAGGATGGCGAAGGAAGCACGAGAAGAATTGGAAAAAGCTTCGGAAGGTACTTGACTTTTTTCTATTGACCTGCTATAATAGGTAAAGATAGAACAGGCTAGCTCGGAAGGAGAGATGAGCAGGGTGGCTGATGTTCCCCGGAATGTAGTTACCAAAGCGAAATCTATCTTTCCATTTTACATAGAGAGAAGACAAGTATGAGATTGCCAGTACAACATCATCTTGCGGGCGGGTAAATTCAGAGGGGTTAGGGCCGCCTGCGAGCTTCAGCGATACAATGCGCATCCCCTATTTCGCGCTATAATATCGCTCTGCTCATCTCTCCCCTGGCCCCTCTAGTAAATTGAGTGAGGAGTAAAACGATGGCAGTAACGGGAGATAGAGAGTACGAATTCCATCAGCTTGAAGAGAGTTATAGATGTATGATTCAAGCTAGGCGAGATCGTGAAGAAGAGATCAATGTAGGTTTACCCCGTCCGTCTCCTGAGCCTGGTTCACTTAGAGCTGTTATTCTCCAGTTGCGTGTAGCAGCAGTTCTTAAGGATGATACCGATGAAGATAAAGCATAAGTGCGGATGCAAGGAAGACGAAAGATTAGGATACCCTCTGATATACTCTCCACACGGTGCTATCAGTATTGACGAGGCATACATTAGTCCTGACGGTCATAGGTGTACAAGCAAGGGATGGTGTGGTCTTACTGGGCAAGATTATTGGGGTGTTGACGACACCTATTGCCCTCACTGTGGCTACCACCTCGCTGCTGACGGATGGGCCCACGAGATGGTGCGGGCGGATAATGTGGCGGAGGCGGAAGCGAAGTGTGACTGGCTTGTAAGCATCATCACATCAACGGATGGCCCCTGTCCACCAGGCACAAGCCACTGCGATGGGAATTATCAGGCGGGAAATCCTGCCTGCTTAGACTGCTGGGAATCCTGCATTGCCGCTGAACCTTGGCGTAAAGACCCCGCCGACGAAGGGAGCGATGAGCCAGCTAACCCGCCTCGCACAATGGAAGAGGCCACGCGCACCTCGTCGCTGCTGAGGCCGACAAGATGGGCGGGGAAGAGATAGATGGGTGAACACGACGGGCTATTTATAGAATGGGGCGGTGCTGTTTGTGACTGTTCGGTGGAGCGCTATGCACTAGAACCGATAGTAGAGGCTATTGTGAATGGTGAGTGGTCAGGCCCAGAAGCAGAAGCTGCACTGGAGAAAGACGAGCTATTAGCGAAGATGGTTCAACTTCGCAAGGAGGCTGCCGCTCCGGTAGCTGAAAGGAGTCGGTGACTATGTTCATGCTGTGTTCTTTGCTTATAGTTACTGGCTTATCGGTTGTCCTTAACCTGATTATGTATTTGCTCTATCGCTTGATTTGGCGAAGTTGGCCGCCCTTGCGGGATGTCTGGCCGATTATGGTATTGCTTTGGGCGGTATTGTGTGGAATGGTCATAACATCCCACCTTCACGCCGCCGACCTGCCCGCCGATCCCGTGCAGCGCGTGGCAGCCAAGGCCCTTGCTGGCGAGTATGGTGTGCTTGAGCAGTGGCAGTGGGATGGATACAACAAAGCCGCCCATCTGGGTGAGCCGCTAGTGGGGATACTGGCCTGGATAACCGTCTACAATGAGAATTGCCCTGGCTGCAACTTCATTACAGCATCGGGGCGGTGGGTCAGCGAACGGGTGGCTGCGATGATTGATGTCAAATGGGCGACTTGGGTGTTGGTGGATTTGGACACGGGCTACCAGTTGCGGCAGGTGTTTGACACGGGTTCGCGGCGCAACATCTGGAGAGCGCAGAACCCTGAGAAATGCGAGAGCTCTCGACGGCCTGCTGAGACCTGGATTGATCTATACTACAGCCCGGCCGCGATGCTAACGCTGAAGAACAAGCACAACCAGTCGTGGGTCAGATCGATCTACATATTCTAAGCGAAAGGAGACCAGTATAATGAAGATAACCGATGATGAGCTGGCGAGACTTGTAAAAGACAGAATAGCCGCACCCGACCAGCGCTTGCAAGATAGCATGATCCTCTGCGGCATTGAGCCCGAGCGCTTTACTGGCGCGGAAATGGCAGAGATACACAGGGGCATTGAACAAGCAGTAGCCGAGTAGCTTGACTGGCGCGGAACTGCAGCCGGAATGTGTGGACGTTATATCAAAGGGCGATGCCCTGAAAGGAGGTAGAGATGGAAACCAAAGTGATAGTACGTTTCGATGCGCTGGAAGTTGTGGCCAAGATGATAGAGATATTGACCGAACAGCATCAGGCCGCAGTTAAGGCTTCGGCAGAGGAGGATGACCAGTTTGATGATTGGCCATCTATAGATGGTACTGTTGAGCCCAAGGCAGACCCGACCCTATCTGTCTACAGGTACCGCCTTGCACAGGCTCTTCTCAATGCGAATGGTATAGAGATTGGTCTCTGTGCAATGAAGACAGAGATAGAAGAAGACGGCTGCATCACAGTACAATACTGGGGGTAGCTTGACAAACTGGTGGGGCGGTCTCGGTGGCCGGAGGGATAGTGGCAGCACTGCCTAACCGGCAAAATATACGTGCCGAGGCCGCCCCACCAATAGCTGCCGCACTACAGGAGAGAATGGTGTCTGATTCGGATGAGTTGATAGCTCAAGTGCTAAGAGAGAATCGGCGGAATATTGCTCGGTTCGGAGCGGATAATTCTGGCGACGTACACCAGGAGATGTACGTTAAGTTGCGATCCGCTGTTACTCGCTATCGCTCAGATGTTGGTGGCGCCAAACTACACTACTTGCGGGCTACCGCTTCTGGAGCCATTCGTGCTTGCTGGCAAGGCATTAAACGATGCGGCTTACCTCTCCCAACAAAGCGCCGTTTGCAAGTAGCTGCCATTTCGTTTTCTGATTTGGAGATTTGCGCTACAGATATTGGCGATCCTGTGTCCCATGATTTGGGGTTGGGATTACTATTAACAGAGTTCTTTGCGGAGCTACCAGAGCCACTACGACGAATAGCCTTGTTGCTGCTGGGGGGATATACCACACATGAGATAGCTAAAATAATTGGACGAACAGACAGCAGAGTACGACAGCATAGACGAGCATTACGAAAGTGGTACTGTCAATATTGGCAGTTCTGCGATACAGAAGGCCGTAGAGCACAACGTAGAAACTAGAGGAGGATAGACAATGAACAGAACACTGAAATGGCTAATGTTTGGCGGAGTATTTTTACTGTTGGTCTGCTTGATCGGGACCATCACTCAGGCTCCAGCACAGCAAACAGGGGATGAGCTGGTGGCGACCTTCAATGGCGGTTCAAGCCCGGAGGGGATACAGATTCGATACTGGTCGGGTTGGTATCGGGACGGCGAACCTGTGTATGAGGGCGTCTCGCAGTGGATTGATGCGCCTTATACTGTTCCGGGTGCAAGTACGCCTGGCATCCCTGTCAATCGGGGTGAGGTCTGGCGGGTAGAGATACGCATCGAGGATGCTGACGGCATCTACAGCCTTGAAAACTGGGAGGCGAGTGTAACCGTGGGGGGACAACCACCAACGGGGCCGGTGGATGTGGTAATTGAGGTAATGAAGACACCGCCGCCTGCACCATAGGCAGAATAACCTGGCGCGGCCTGCATACTGCACTCTCCGGTGCCTAAGGTGCGGGTCGCGCTGGGCCAATAGCCACCGCGAGAAAGGAGCGGGATGATGCGAAGGTTAGTCTGTTCGATTAGAGCTTGGATTGCTCGCCCGCTGATTTTTCAGCTCGTCTATTCGTTCGCAAGCCGTGCTGGTATAGAACCCAACGAAGCCGCTCGCTGGGCCGTGCAGAGTATACAGGACATCTATATGAGCAACTATGGTGACGAAACACTGGAGGCACTTGAAGAGGTGCTGTGCAACGAGTTTGGCATAGTTGTTGAGGTCACGGACTTTGGTGGCTTGGCTGCCAAAATAGCTGACGCCGACGAGCCGGAAGGAGGGTAGAGATGATGGACAGCATAGAAACAAGCACACTTGTGGCGTGGATTCTTCTGGTATTGAGAGTGCTGTCGTTTGCGGGGGCCGGGCTTGCGTGGGGAGCAGCAACAGTGAAGGCCGAGCATTATAGACGAAGCGACAATGGCGGCTGGGGCGATTGGTGGTATGACCATATTATGTCTAAATCTCCCTATGCCTCGGGACTCTTTGCGGGAGTGGCCTTTACTATTGCGGCCCTCCTTGTACGCCTGCTGAGTACGTAGCTTGACAATGCGCGGCTTGACAATGCACGGCCAGCGCTAGAAAGGAGGAAACTCAAATGGAAGACATACCGCTGCATATTGCCGTGAAGACACGATACCCAGGGGAAGGCGAGGGCTATGAGGTGGAAATCGGCCCAGCTGGTGGGGAATACCTGCTAACCCAACCGTTCCCGCCAGAGGTAGGGGAGGGGTTCGCATATCCCTCATCATTGGCATTAGCTCGTGCCTTTGCCCTGGAGGTCGCCGCGGTAAACGCTGGCGCGCGAGTCTTCATCGAGTGACACGAACCGAGTAGCTTGACAAGCTGGTGTGGCCTGGGGTGAAAAACATACCAATTATAAATGGGATACTGGAACCCCTGAAACTCTGGGCCACACCGCGATGAAAGGAGGTAGAGAGTAGTGAACAAATGGAGAACTGCCAGTACCACAACCAAAGAAGAGATCCAATCTCTATGTGCAAGCCTGGCTGATCAGTGCTACGGTGCATATCATACACTATCCATCCACGAATCAGGCGACTTCTTCGCTATTGTTCTGAGGATCTTCCCTATCAAGTTGTCCGAAGAGCAACAGGCTGTAGCTCGACCAACGATGCTACGGCGTAAGATGATTCGAAAGAGTCTAAGTATTAAGCAGATCGAGAAAGAGCTTCGTGGGAGTCTATTCCAGCAACGGTCAACTTGGACTCGCTCGGTGAGGATTGCTGGTCGCCAGAAGAATCGTATCCTGGTACGGCCGACATTGCAAGAGGTTAACGTATCAAGATAAAGGATGTATGAGTGATGCAACCAGGCAAAGATATAGGTACATGGTTTGAGGGGTGTGGCTCCGTCCGCAAGGGTAGCGTCCGTATTCTTCAGTGTTTAGTAGGGTCTCATGCCTACGGGCTAGCTACTGAGGAGAGTGACGAGGATAGGCTGGGGGTTTTCGTCACTCCAACCAAAAATCTGTTGGGTATATTCCAGCCTAAGGAAACAGTTGACCGGCGAGAGCCCGATATATGTTTCCATGAGATAGGGAAGTTTATACATCTGGCACTCAAAGCCAATCCTACAATACTAGAGCTGCTTTTCCTTGACGATTATGAAGTCCTGACCACTGATGGCCAGCGCCTTATTGACAACCGGAACGCGTTTCTTAGTCAGCGTATCTCGGCAAGCTACGGAGGCTACGCACTCTCGCAGATCCGCAGGTTGCAACGTAGGGACGACGGGGAATTCTCTTCTGATGTCAAAGGTCGATATAGCAAGCATGCCCGTCACTGCTTCCGCTTGTTACAACAAGGCTGCGAATTGCTGGAGACTGGGCACCTAACTGTGAAGGTATCCAACCCTGAGGAATTGATGGCAATTGGGGAGCTGTCGCCAGATCTGTTATCGGAGAGATTCGAGGATGAGTTTCAGAAGCACAAAGCTATCAAGTCTATACTTCCAGAGAAGCCTGACTACGATACAGTAAATGACCTATTGCTATTTATCAGGAGACTGTACCTATGACTGATTACACTCAGAAGATATGGACAGAAATCGAACGTATATTCCCCCATGATGAGATGTGGTTAGTAGGTGGGGCGGTTCGTGATTCCCTGCAAGGTATACCCCCAGATGATTATGACTTTGCTACCTCTATGCTACCAGTAGCTATTGAGGACGCTATACAGAGAGCTGGCCGCAAGCCTTACCTTATAGGAAAGCGCTTTGGTACTATCGGTGTCACAGTAGATGGTCAGATGGTAGAAATCACAACCTTCCGTACTGAGAAATACCAATCAGGTAGCCGCAGTCCAGAAATGCGATTCGCAGCTACTATCGAAGCTGATCTATCCCATCGTGACTTCACCGTCAATGCGATGGCATTTGACCGTGAGGGATCGCTCTTCGACCCATTTGGTGGCAGGGAGGACATAGACAATAAACTGCTCAGAACTGTTGGCAAGCCTAATGAACGATTTAAGGAGGATCCACTGAGGATTCTGCGATTAGCGCGATTTGCTTCCCAGTTAGGATTTGATATAGAAGATCGGACAATGGAGATAGGGAAACAGCTTTCATATAAGTTGTTGGATGTCAGTCGCGAACGGTGGACAATGGAGATGGACAAGCTGCTAGTTGCCGAATATGTTTCCAGCGGCCTTGAGATTCTCGCACATACCGACGCACTAAGGCACATCCTGCCAGAGGTTGGGTTGCAAGTTAACTTTAACCAGGATAGCCTATATCATACCCTTGATTTGTGGCAGCATACGCTGGCTGTTGTAACTGGTGTCGATGCCTCGCTGGAACTGAGGTGGGCAGCACTCCTGCATGACGTAGGCAAACCATTTGTGGCTCGAGTAAACTCTAAGGGCTACACTAATTATCTGCGACACGATATGGTGGGTGCTGAGATAGCTGATAAGATTGGCTGGCACTTACGCTGGTCAAACGAACGACGAGAGACCGTTGTCAGCCTTATCCGTGATCACTTGCGGGATGATAGCCCATTGAAAGAAGCAGACCAAGCGGCAAAGTAAACGCAAGCGATAAGAGAATGCCACGCGAAAAGCAGCATACACTGGAATTGTGACAGGAAGAGCAAGAGCCATCTCTCTTGACTTTCTTCTACAGATAGGTTACTATGATGATATGGGAGAACCGAGGCATAGTTCCAATGTATAGCCACCTTTCAGACAGCTCTCGTAGTCAACCTCGCTGGGTTCAGGTTCAGGTCCCCTGCTCGGTTCTTCCAAGATTGCGAGGGCTGTCGATTTCCTCTCTAATTCTTATATCCTATATCTTAGAGATTGTAAAAGCTGTCCTAGTGCTTTGCTTCAGTAGCCATTTTCACCTTATAGGATATAAGCAATCTTATAAGATTTCCCGAAAAAGTTGTTGAATGCTTTAGCTGCACCGTTTAAAAGTTATAAGATTTCTTTCTCTATAACTTATAACGCTTAAAAAGTCTTAGAGATAAAGGCCTTTAGTAGTAGTGTGCAAAGAGAGGAACAGGATGCCAAAGAAGCAGTCACTCTGGGCTACAGCAGAAAAGAAAATAGGGAAGCCTGTCGGCGAAATTGATATGGATGATATCCTGGCTTTGCCGCTCTACACTCAAACCTTAAACGGTACTGTGCTTAGCGGGCAGATAGATCACAGAGTCTGCCGAATCATCCAGGAGCAAATCCACTCACAGAATACCCCGTACAAAACCACCAGCGACTTTGTCCGAGACGCTCTATACAATTGGACTCTCATCTGCCAGAAAAAATACTTTGATGGTGAGAAGGCTGTCGAGTGGCAACGATTGTTTGAGCTGCAGAGAAACAAGACACTGCTCCAGCTACGTAATCAGATCAGGGAAGAGGCTAGCGAGTTTGCCCGGGAGGTTATCAGTATGGCAAACTCGTCACCCGATGAGGCTAGCAGATCAGTAGAACGCCAACTCTTAGTCTTAGTAGGCGAGGATGACTACGCTACAAAGATGTACCTAGAGGCGTTAAAGAGTGCTAGGGTTCATCGCGAGCTGGACGAGTATCTTAGTCAACATGCTATCAAGCTGATAGAAAAGGCAAAATGAACAATCTGTGGAAGACGGTATCAAAACAAGAGCCTGCTTCGTTAGTTAAAAGAGCTCGGCGGCGCCTAAAAGATGTAGCGCAGATTACATCGTCGAAATGGTCTGTCACTGGCAACTCTAAGCTTGGGGATGGTTCTAGCTACTACGCGATCGACTATCGCAATGGTAGCTGGACATGTTCATGTTTTCTTAGCCCCTATGGTGATTCACGGGAGGGTCGTGGTTGCTCTCATATATTGGCTGTTAAGATAGCTCGGGAGGAAGGGTTGTGTGAGCCGGACACTGATAGCGAATACGAGCCCTTCCTGCCTGAGCCTGAGCTCGCGCAGCCTGAACCTGAGCCTATACAGCCCAATATAGTTAAGTCCAAGCCTATCGAACCTGATCTTATTGAGTTGCCCAGCCCCGGGGAACTAGATTTGCCTCCACGCTTTACCGAATGGCGTGCTCATCAGAAATATGCATTGGAGCGGATCCTTAACTCGGACAAGAAAGTGATATTGCTTGATGCTCCTACAGGTTCAGGGAAGTCTTTGATAGCTGCGGCTCTGCAACGCTATACCACCCAGAAGCTTCTTTATGTAGTTCACACTAAGCAACTGCAGGATCAGCTTGAAGAAGAGTTCCCGTATGCTGAGATCCTCAAAGGGAGAAGAAACTACCCGACAGCTAACCATCCTAGTGTTACCTGTGACTTATGCGAGAAGACCAGGAAAGTACCCTGCAAACATTGTGTAGCAGAAAATGATGGTATACCTATTGAGGGATCAGACTCGAAGCGGTGCCCGTACCAGAAGGCGAAGCGACGCTTAGTATACAGTAACTTCGGCATAGTTAATATGGCATTGTTTCTAGGTGAGGCTAACTATGTCGGCGAACTGGGCTACAACAAGAAGAAAGAGGTGCCGAACTGGGATTGGATTGTATTGGATGAGGGTGACCTTACTGAAAGATCCGTCATGGGATTTCGTGAGGTCTATGTCTCGCGTCGGATGATCAAGCAGTTCGTGCTAAAGCACCCCGAGCAGAAAACTAAATCCAAGGCATGGAAGATCTGGGCAGAAGAGACTGTGAGCCGATTGATTGCTATTCATAATAAAGCTACGAACTGGGAAGCTAAGCTGAAGAAGGATGTTGCACACCTCATCACCTGTCTCAGTTTCTTTGTCGCAAATATAGAAGAGGGAGCCTGGGTCAATTGCACCAAGAAAGGTGATGAGAGCTGGGAAAATGGCCCCTGGATCTTCAAGCCTACGTATATCAATGCTTACGCTGGGCACGATGTTTGGAGACATGGCAAAAGGTTTCTGGTTATGAGTGCAACTATCCTCTCTTCTGACCAGTTTGTTCGCGACATGGGCTTGAAGCACTCGGATGTTGAGTTTATCCAGTTGCCTAGCACCTTTCCTCCTGAGCGGAGACCTATCTACCGCCAGCCAATAGCTGAGATGAGCTACAAGAAGAAAGAGATCGAGGCACCCAAGATGGTCGTAGCTGTTCGAGGAATAATACGAGCCAACCCGGACAAGAGCATTCTTGTACATACTGTCTCTTACCAGTTGACTAAAATGATTGTTGATGCCTTAGATGATAGTAGGCCAACAGTAACGTACAATGATGCCGAAGGACGTATGGATGCGCTGAAGCAATTCAAGGCAAGTTCAGATGCGGTGATGGTAGCTCCAAGTATGGGAAGAGGGGTCAATCTACCGTACGAGTTGTGCGATATCGTGATTTTGGCAAAGGTGCCATTCCCTGCGCTTGGCGATCCTCAGATCAAGTCTCGGCTCTATCGTGGCGGGAGGAGAGGGCGAGAGTGGTACATCTGCCAGACTATTCGAGAAATGATACAATCCAGTGGCCGTGGGATGCGCTACGAGGATGACTCTTGCGAGATCTATATTCTGGATAGCTTGTTTGATGATCTGTATAAACAGAATCGAAGATTGTTTCCCAAGTGGTGGAGAGCAGCACTGAGAAAAACTAAGAAATAGCGCTTGACTTTTTTCTACTGGTATGCTATAGTATAGTTAATGAGAGACAGAGAGATTGAGAGATAGGAAGTGAGCAGAATGGAGAAATGTAAATGCCCCGATTGTGACAGCCAGTTACATAGCGCATCAGCACCTGGTGATCATAGCTATTACTGTACAGCATGCGAAATGGTTTGGGATTGGAAAGATGTACGGGAAGCGGAGTTAGATAGAAAGAAGGCAGACCCCAATGGAAAACAAATTGCCGTACTGGAACTAGATACTTATGTCAAGATGCAGCCACCCCGCGCCTATACCGTGACAGCGAATATTGTGGGCATCGCCTGCCTTCCCAATTGTGCTGGTAATGATTGTGATGGCTGCCCCGCAAGCACAGCAACCAAGCCCACCGACAAACTTATTCCCCTCTCCCGCGTGCTGGAGATTGTGGAGAACAAGGCCAAAGAGTCAAGGCCGCGAAATACTTACTGGGATGGTAGGACAAAGGAAGACCTAGAGATTATTGAGGAGCTGCGGGAAGAGTTCGGCCAAGAGTAGCTTGACAATGGCGTGGCCTAGGGCGGATCACCCACAAGAAGGAGCGAAAGATACGATGCAACAATTCACGGTCTGTACATCAAATGGAGATTATAAAGACAAGATGGTCATGGTAGAAGCTTGGCACCAGGCGGACGAGCAGTGGCGTATTTGTACATGTCCTGCAGACAATAGTGTTTTTATTCTATTGGCTCGCTGGAAAGAGGGGAATAAAGATTGGGCGGGAGGCTGGATGCTGGTGGCCCCCAATGGTCACTATGAAGGGGATTATGTTAGCCATGATTTTGATGATCGTCGCAAAATGGGCCAGGCCGCTAAAAATGTTCGCAGCAAAGCCCGGCTAAATAAAGCGGTCGCATGGCTACACAGATGCGCCAATCGCTATGAGAAGGAATTGGCGGGTAAGGTGAGAAGGGTAAACCAATCGACCGCAACAAAACATCGTGGAGAACAACTTTTCGACGAGCTGATTGAGTAGTTTAATCGCACATTGACAATCGGCGCGGCTTGGGGCGGGTCACCTTCGTCGCCTTGACCATTATTAGCTAGGCGGTACAACGGCTATTGTCGGAAAGCGAAGGAGTTAAGCCCTGGGCCGCGCCGAGAAGGAGGAAGACGATGCCTGCTCCTTGCAAGTTGGGAACACAACCGTTTTTGGCGGAGATCCACAAGTTAGACAATATGTTTGAAGTAGGCGAAATCATCCGTGTCCGAGAGAGCTCTGGGTATAAGTGGATGTGCGTTAAGGTGACTCGAATAAAGGAGGGCGGCTATTTCTTCTGTGAAAAGTGGCCTGGGCCTCCCACTAGGGGCAGACGAGGCCGAACTTGGGGATAGTTAAGTAAACAATCTATGGAAAGGTATTTATCATGCCGGACGAAACTGAAGTACTTACAGCCCCCCAACTAGGCAGTCTCTGGGTTCACCGGAACGACCAATCCCCTAATTTTCCAGTTATGCAGATACTCGTAGTTGGAGAAGGTATAGCTGAAAGAACTACAGATCGCCGGAAAAGGAAGATTGTTGAGGAGTGTGTGGTGTACCAAAATACTTCCTGGGGTAGTGGGAGACTGTTTTGTCGGAACGTAAGGAAGTTTCTGGATCTTTACCTGCCATACGAAGAACAGAAAGGAGGCACAGAAGAGCAGATATAATCTGTACCGTTCGTACGACAACTAACCAACTAGCTAGTTAGGAGGATACAAAGATGGCTGAAGAAAGTAAGTGGCAAACAAAGGGTGGGCAGTTCAATGATATGGAAATGCTCATCAAGGATGCAGAGTTCGGTTATCGCGAAGATTACAACGAAGGCGCCTCCGAATTGCTCATCTGGACGTTTGACGATGTGAATGGGGAGAAGCGCGAACACCTCATCTCGATCGGGACGGGTTGGGACATAGCCGACAATGGCGCCAGGGTAGAGAGTGACTCAGAAGATGATCGCTTCCACGATACCTCGCTTCTTGGTCGATACATCGAGCGGTTCATCGAGTTGGACATGCTGGAAGTGTTCAAGGCTGATGGTCGTGACGATCCCCGTGTGGCAAAGGCCTACATTGGGCTGAAGTTCCACATGAAGAACGAGAAAAAGGACTTCGGCGGGGAAATCGGAGAGAAAGAACATCTGATGCCGCTAGAGTTCCTGGGTATTGTCGGTAAGGGTGCTGCTAAGGCGGAGTCTAAGGAAGCAAGTGCGGACGATGCCAAGGTGGAGAAGAAGGCTATGCTGCAGCTGAAGAAGTTAGCCAAGGCTGCAGACGACGCCACTGAGTTCCAGATGGCAGCAATCGATCTCGACTTGCCGGATGCTCTCTCGAGTCGAGTATTCGATGATGACGACTGCGTCGCCCTGTTCGGAGAGCTCACCGAGTAGCTGTACATACTATGCCGTGCGAAGGGAGGAAAAGATGAGGCCAGTGGGGAGTAGCAGGTATATGGAGGGAATCGAACCCTCGACACAGGCCCTTGCTACTCTCGCTGGTCTCATCTGACATACAATGGCTGTCTACGAAATAATGTATGCCGCGGAAAAGCTCGAAGATCAGATAGATGTACTTGTCGATAAGCACTATCCCCACTTGCAGAATTTCCTCATCAGGTTGTGCATGGTGCCTAAGTCCTGGAAGCGTAGTGGGAGGGTAGTGCTTGCTCAGGCTAGGGCAAGCTCGGTTCGGGAACGGGTGCTTTTTGGAATCCATGGCTGGATTGAGATAGCTGAGGAGATCTGGGAGGCTGATCCACCAGTGCTGAGTCTAGAGTTGCAGGAAGCTATTCTTGACCATGAGTTAAGCCACTTCGAGGTAAAGGAGACACCAGTGGAGGATGTGCTGAAGCTGGTTACGGTGCCTCATGATATTGAGGATTTCTTAGCTGTTATCCAGAGACATGGGTTGTATCGGGATGAGTTGATAGAGTTGGGTATAGTGCTTCAGGGTCAATTACTTGGGGTGGTAGAAGCTGTAGAGAAATCAGAACAAGGAGGAGACTAATATGAGGAGGATGAGACAAAATGTCTGGCGGCACCGTACAGTTATATTCAGTGAGCAAGAAATTTACGCGGCTCTTACTGAACTAGTCAGTGAAATGCCGCTTAGTGTATCGCTTAATATACCGATGCAGAGTAGTACTAAGATACCATCTGCTGAACATCCTGAATTTGGACGTAAATCTCCTATATGGGAATATGAATTCCCTGGTGAACCTCTTGATGGTCCATTCGATTCTTTTGTGATTGGAGATGAAATATCATCTCGGACAGATTGGCAGAAAAACAGCTGTTTCGCACTTCAGTTTAGCATAGAGGATGTTGCGAAGCGATTGATCGCAATGCACGATCTCGGCAAGAACGATGCTATTTGCTACTGTGAAACACACCTCAATTGTGATGATTCCGCTAACATCGGGATGGCAGTGTCCTATCAGCGACTTATCAAAGAGGCACCTTGTTCGGCTCCGAATGCGCAGTGTCAAGAGTGTGATTTCCGGCAACAAATACACCCGAAGTTCGAGGAACAGGAAAACGCTGATGCAAAGTTAGTTGTAGAACCTAAGGTTATAGAGCCTACATAAGGGGCTGGAATCGCCTAATCAGGCTGGTTTTGGTGCAGGAGCAGGTATTGTGGCAAATGATTTGACTGATAAGATAAGGAGGTGAGCAGGATGATATGGGATATAGAGATTATTAACGGTGACAAGCATAATTGCTATTTGGTGCGGTCGGCATCTATGCAAGCAGCGATTGAGGAAGCTGTGCGACACGAGTTTCCTGATGATATTCTGAAGTTTAAGCATATGGAAGCGGTACTAGAGATAAAGGTAAAAGAAGCAAGCCAGATAATGCTGCTGGAGGAGTGAAGTTGAGATGCGGCAAGAGCTGCGGCGAGGTGGGGCTAAGCCCGGCTGGGCGTGGCGAGGTGCGGCACGGTGGGGTATGGAAAGGCATGGTGACATTTAATATGACTAATACAATCATACAAGGAGGTGAGGAATCGATCGGCTTGGCTCGGTTTGGCTTGGCGTGGCGGGGTGATGGTGAGTAGCAAAAATAATCCCGCTTTGGAGGCGGGGCTTGGCGTGACGATGTTTGGCGGGACCAGGCATGGCCCGGCTAGGAAATGCAAGGTGACGTAAACACATAGACGTACCTACCAACAAATGAAGGACAAGGAGCCTAAAATGGTTACCAAAACTCAGTCTCAAGAACCACTGAAACTCCAAAAACTGAATATCGAGGTGGTCAGAGTCGAAGTCGTGGGCCGATCCCCACTAATCCAGAATCGTTTTACAGAAGAAGCTCAGAAGGGGATTAGTGATAAGCAAGAAGGGAAGGGCCGTGCGGAGAAGAAGAAAAAGAATCCGATGAAGCTTGCCGAGTCCAGGTTATATCTGTTAGATCCGCCTCGGGACGATTGCAAGTACGGGCATCCTGGTGTTGGCTTTAAGAATGCTATCATCAGGGCAGGAGCTAGCACCGACTGGAACATGACAGACCTGAAGGTGGCGTTTTTTGTAATCACCGCTGATGATGGGTTGGTTCCGATCGTTGGTGCTGAAGACTGGCAACTGGACAGCCGCCGCGTGGTAATCTCAAAGGGTACTATTGACATCCGCCACCGGCCGCGTATTTCAACTGGCTGGAGGGCGGTGCTAGATATAGAATACAATGCCAGTGTGATTAGTGCGGAGGAATTGGTGAACTTGGTTGAGCTGGCTGGATTCGGTGTAGGAGTTGGTGAATATCGGCCATTTGCGCCCGGGAGTTCGGGACCTTATGGTCGGTTCAATGTAGCAATTGAGTAGAGATGTGAGATATAGCTAAGCCAGACATGGCAAGACCAGGTATGGTGAGGTGCGATGCGGTGAGGCCTGGCAAGACTAGGTATGGCGCAGTGTGGTACGCTAGGGCATGGTGAAGTAGAGGTGAACCTGCGCACTTTCAAAATTGGGGTATATGAGATGCGGCCCGACACCGCCCGGCCCGACAAGGTACGGTGAGGTGAGGCCTGACATGATAAGGCAAGGCATGGTGACATAGAAATGAGCCTATGCGCTTCTAAAATTGGGTATAGGTGGCAGTGCAGGGTTTGGCACGATGAGGCAAGGCCGGGTAATGTGTGGCAAGGCAACGCATGGTGAAACACTAGTACCAATCTGAAGCAGAAGGAGCGATACAATGCCGAAGGACAAGGATAGACGCATTCCGAGAGCTAACTCTTGGCTGGTAGATGAACTCTATTCTATCTTCGAAGAGGAGGGTGTGGTGAGCCCACCGTTAGTCGTGAAACGAGCGGAACCAAAGGACAATCCGTTGCACGATGAGTTCACTTGGAATAATAGCGTAGCCGGGCATCAGTTCCGGCTGGTGCAAGCACGAAGACTGATACGCCGCGCAGCGAAGGCTGAGGTTATCTGGGCCTCTGGCAATGAGTCGCAGGTAGTTGAGATACCGTGTCTTGTTAGTGTAGTAGAGATTGATAATGAGGGTAATGGAGATCAACACTACCTACCTCGCGCTAAGATTATAGAAGATGAGGAGCTACTTCGTCAGGCTATTTCTCGTACTTTGGGACGTTCGCTTGGGTTCCGTAACGAGTTAGCCTGGGCTGCCGAACAGCTTGGGTATGAGTTTTTAGGGAAATTGGTGAGGGCGCTCGACCGTGCGGATAAGGAATTGGGGCAGATGGTGGTAGAGGTATAGGGCTTTTGGATGAGGCGCGGCCGGGTAGGGCGTGGTAAGGTCGGGCATGACAAGGCCTGGTAAGGCATGGTGACATAGAAGTAGACCAAGTGCAAAGCGATAGAAAAACAATCTTTCTGAACGTGGTGGGGTGTGGCTAGGCGCGACCGGGAGTGGCTCGGCACGTCGAGGCGAGGTCAGGTGCGCCAAGCTCGGGCAATGCATGGTGACATAGACAGGAGAAGGTACTTGACTTTTTTCAAGTGGTATGGTATACTGTAGATTGTTGGGGAACAAGCCATGACAAGAGAGAGTACCTTGACAATAGAGTGAGCTACGTCAGAAGAGAGTACCACGACCATCGAGCGAGCCACATTGTTTGAGAGTACCAGAGATGAGGAGCGAGTCATGTCACTCGAGAGTACCATTAGCACGGAGCGAGCCATCTTGTTGGAGAGTACCATTCTACCAGAGTGTCATTAGGAGGGACAACGATGAGTGCTATACCAGAAGAGTTGCGAGACCAACAATTGGATGACTTCGTACAACTGAGTGCTGATCTTCTGTCCGCAGCCCGTGTAATGCGCGTTGGTGAAGCCCGTGATTTGGTTGATGGCTATTACCAAGTCCAGGAGATGCGCAAAAGCACAGGTAATCAGCTTTTAGCATTGCATCAAGCTGATAAGCCGAGCTTGCCAGTAGTGCTACCATGGCTACACGAGTATTTTAGGATGATGGAGAATCGGATAAAGCGGCTTCTCGGTGAGTTTGCAGAAGCTGACGAAGTTGGGCGCTGGTGTTTGTCTGTTTACGGTATTGGGCCAGTTATCTCAGCTGGTTTGCTGGCTCATATTGATATAGAACAGGCACCGACTGTTGGGCATATCTGGAGTTTTGCTGGGCTTAATCCTGAACAGGTGTGGGAGAAGGGTGAAAAGCGGCCTTGGAATGCTCGGCTAAAGACTCTTTGCTGGAAGATCGGTGAGTCATTTGTGAAGCAGTCTGCTGACAAGTGCCTGTATCGCGAGTTGTATGATGACCGGAAAGCGTATGAGCAGGAGAAGAATATGGCAGGTGACTATGCTGATCAGGCTGTGGCTATTCTGGAAAAGCGGCCAAATCACAAGCAGGCAGCTATCTACAAGAAAGGGCATCTGCCTGACGGTCATATTCATATGCGGGCGAAGAGGTGGACGGCCAAGCTGTTTTTGGCTCATTTTCACCATGTTTCCTATGAGGTGCATTATGGCGAACAGCCACCGAAACCGTATGTGGTGGAGCATTTGGGTCATGCGGATATTATCAAGCCACCAGAGTGGTAGCCAGGAGGGTAGAGAGTACCATCATGTTAGAGCGAACCATCCGGCTTGAGAGTACCACTGTCGAAGAGTGAGCCGAATATCAGGAGAGTACCAATGTGACGGAGCGAGCCATCTTGTTGGAGAGTACCAGACTTTAAGAGCGAGTCACTTCGCCCGAGTGTACCATAGACTGGGAACGAGCCATGCATGGCGAGAGTGCCAATGAGTATGAGCGAGCCACGCACGATGAGGGTACCATAATAGCCGAGCGAGCCACCAATGATGAGAGTACCAGAGCCACTGAGCGAATCAAGAGGAGCAAGAATGAACCTAAGAGGATCTGAAATCGGTCGTTGCCATCACTATCTTGCCATCAAAGCTCTCGGGTTACCAATAGAGCAACCCCCAGGATACTTGCTGAAGATCTTTGAGGCAGGTAACCGGCAGGAGGATGAGACGATAGCTTGGCTGGAGAAAGAGAATATCCCTCTCGTTAGTGTGCATGACCGCCAGCGGGAGGTTGTCCATAAGATCGGCGACCATACTATCACAGGACATATCGATGGTATTATGCTTACTCAAAGTATAGAGAATGTAGCAGAGGGGAGCTGGAGTGAGTGTAAGCAGGAGCTCTTAGAGATTAAGGCTATGAGTCAGGAGAGGTTTGCAAGGCTCTGGGGTGGTCAGCTGGAGCCAGCAATAGCTATGCAAGTGGCTGTGTACTGTCTATCTCTATTGCATGAGGACGAGGAAATTGATGGCTTTACCATCCTCGGCAAGCTCTGGGAGAAGGATCAGTATCATAGCTATACTCTAGATGGTGATGAATTTACCTCCTGGCTCGATATCCAACAGCAGAAGATTGACAAGACAGTAGAGCGAGTAGCATGTTTTATAGATGTCATCAATGTGAGAGCTAAGGAATACGATAGCCTCCAGAAGGGTGTTGCATTGCCTGGTTCACCTGCTAGGGATTGTAAGGAATGTGGTGCGAGGTATCATTGTTATCCTAAGTTGCTGGAGGAAGATGCAACTATATTGAAGGGAGGAGAGTAATGGTAATTCGAGAGGCAGCATGGGTGAGCCACGACATTGGCGGTAGTTTTCCTGAAACGGGAGGGGATGGCTTCTTCTTGTTCTGGAGGCGCCGTCCTGGGCAACATAAACGCGGTAAGTTCCGAGGTCATTATGGTGCACGAGAGAACTATCTCGGTAGCAATTGCATTTGGGAGCGACCCGATCTATGGGTTGAACCTGGTACTTGCGTTACATTAGAGGTAGCGAAGGCGCAAGGGGCACAAGCTGATGCGCGAGAGCATATGTCAGCCGAGAATGCCAGCAAATCACCAGAAGAAATGCACACAAAAGAAGAAATGGGTTATTGAGAAGAGCTAGTTTATTGAAGGGAGGAAAGTAGGGAAGCCTGAAGGAAACTTGGAACGATGACACACATAGGGTACAAACAAACAGAGGAGCATAAGCGAAAGGCTGCCGAAGCTAGGCGCGGTAAATACACTGGCTCTAACCACTGGATGTATGGGAAGCATCATTCTGAGGATACCAAACGGAAAATGTCGATAGCACATACGGGCTATAAGCAGACGGAGGAACATAAGCGAAATGCTGCCGAAGCCCAACGTGGTAGAAGACATTCGGAAGAGTCAAAGCAGCGAATGTCTGAAGCACACAAAGGATATAAGCGAACAGAAGAAAGCATACGTAAAACAGCTGAAGCACTGCCTGGTAGAAAACGTTCCGAGGAAACGAAGCGGAAGATTTCTGAATCGCTCCAAGGCATGCCACTTTCCGAAGAACACAAACGACATTTGTCGGAAGCAAGTAGTGGTAGCAAAAGCTATAGATGGAAAGGTGGCCCAGTTCCATATGGTGTTTTATGGCTGCTGCAACGTAGGCGCGTTCGTAGTCGTGACAACTATATGTGTCAGCTATGCGGCGCTACAGAGGAAGAACTTGGTGAACAAATGAATGTTCATCACATTGTGCCATTCCGTGAGACCCATGATAACACGCTTGAGAATTTGATATGTCTCTGCGGAAATCACGGTAGTAACAACTGTCACATATTATGTGAGTATCATCCTGAGAAATGTCCGGAATCACGTAAGCACTGGCTGTTACCCGTGAGTAAAAACTAAGAGTAGGGAGGAAAGAAGATATGAAAGAGCCGCAGATTGTAACTGAGATATACAGACTTGGGTGTGACCTTGGCTATACGCTAGAACAGATAGGTGCAGACTTGATTGAGTGCGAGTCTACGGAAGGGATAAGCGCCCTAGTTCTGGGGTATATGGAGACATGGATGGTGAAGCATAATAGAAGCTGGTATTCTGATAATGCGTCAGACTATCCAGTGCCGATGACCGAGGAGGAGTTCGAGGAGTGGATTAGGTTTCGACCGACGCCAGAAGCGATAGCTAAGGACGAACTAGATCAACCTGCCCAGACGCCAGCTCATGAGTGTCATAATTGTCGGCATCGAAGGCAACAGTGGGATGCCCGAGGACAAGTACATCTCTGTGCTATATCGGAAAAGTCGGGGTGGGGCGGGCTAGTTGGAGACGGTAGAGATTTGAGTCCGCCTTGTGACACGTGGGAGTCACTATGTGACGAGGAAGAGCAACCCGCTAGGACAATAGAGGATATAGCCCAACAGATAGCAGATAGCCCTGAGCAAGAATCTGTCGAGCTACCTTACGCGCTGAAGGTGGAGATGTTGGTCAACCGCATAGACGAGTTGGGCAACCAAGTAGCACAATTCGGCCATCGCTTAGGGCATTTGGAGCAATTGGCCAAGCAGACAGATAAAGGCGAAGCGTCTTATGAGGCAAGTGTTCATATAGACCAAGAAGAACACGAGACACTCCACAATAATCTCGATGCCAGTCTAACCGACCTATCCAACCGACTCAAAGAACTGGAGGCACAGCATCAATATGGCGATACAGACCTTTAAGCTCAGAGAGAAGATTCTAACAATTGGAGCACCTGGCACAGGCAAGACCTACGCTTGGCTAACTATTGCTAAGCGGTATCCTAAGGTGCAGTTCTACGCTATTGACACTGATGACTCTGTGCCTAGGATGCTATCAGGGGAACGGTTTGGGGGGCTGGAGAATATTCATTGTCTATCAGTGACTAACTGGGAGGAGCTTGTCGAGCAAACTGCAGTAGCTATTAAAGCAGCCAAGCAGGGGGACTGGATAATAATAGATAGGTTCGACAAGCCCTGGGAATTTGTCCAATCGTACTTTAGTGAGGAGATCTACGGGAAGGACCCTGGCGCATACATTATGATGCGGCGGAAGGAACTGAAGGATAAAAAGACTGGTGAGACTAAGGACCGGCCCGCCTTAGTGGGGGAATTTGGTCAGGGGGACTGGCTAGTAATGGGTAAGCTCTTCAAGACTTGGTTTCGTAGCCTCAACTATTCCACGCCAGCACATCTCTTTGCTACCACTCCGCCCAAGTCGATCTCCGGCTATGATAGCAAAGATGTAGTCGCGTTGTTCAGCGCTTTCGGGATCCGCCCAGGTGGGCGTAAAGAGATGGACCACGAGTTCCAGACTGTGCTGATTATGACTTACTCTCGGCACGGGATGCACAAAGAGAATGGGGATGAGGTACCTGGTTCGTGGCACCTTACCACGGTGAAGGATCGGGAACGGCCGATACTGGATAAGATGGAATTGAAGGACTTCGCGCTACAGTATATGCGGAAGATTGCGAGGCTGAAGTAGAGAAATGAAGAAAGTCTTCAGGAACGGGGAGTATGAGGATTCTTCGGGTACTGGGATAGCAGTACTGATTGTGGTAGCATACGGGATTGTTATTACTGTCCTCCTCCTCGGCCTTGGAGGATATAACAGGCACGAGCGTAGAGTTGAACTGGCTCCTTTATCTACTGTCGGGCAAGAGCTAGGAATGGCCTATGTTACCATAGGTGTAGCCGAGGGTCGTCCTGTATATCGTTTTGTTGAGAAGACAGCAGATGGCGGTAACCGACTCCGCGTTGCAACCTATGAATGCCACATTTACAAAGATGTTCCTATTGGTCAGACACCTTATCGCATCTGGCGGTTTGCACCATTTGGCGGGGATAATGGTTGCGATATGGGCTTTGACTTCCATGTTCCCAAAGGCTCTACTGTACGATAGCTTGGCAGTATATCAGGAAGATTGCGAGGCTGAAATGAGATGCTTGAAGACTACGAAGACCTGACGGAATTCAAAATGAGGAGGCGAGACGGATGACTGTATTGCTGGTGTTGGCGTTAGTGGGTAACGGTGTCTGGTTAGCTCTGCGGCACTCACTTCGTATAGAGCACAAAAATAAGGCAGATGGTTATGCAACGGTGGAGCGAATACCGAATGGCGTTGGTATGAAGTACGGGCTGGAAACGGAGGGAACGCTTGGGCTGTCTGCGCCGCAACTCAAACAAGGGCTGAGGGGATTCAAGCGCCTTTATCCTGGGGTAAGAGTTGATGTTATTGACTCCGATTCCTACGGCCCGTTTGTTGAGGTGCTTCCCAAAACAGAAGAACGCAACAACTATTCTTTTCTGCGCATCCACGACAGCAACGGACGCCTACAACGAGGAATAGTGCAGATTCGCTCAGATATGGATAGCGAGGAAATGGTGGCCGCCATCAGGGATGAGGCTGGCAAGGCGCAACAACGATACGAAGAAGATACCTCTACACAATAGACGCGGACAAGCAGAGTTAAGCACACAGAGTCTGCTGTCAGAGAAGCACTGACAGGACAATAAAGAGAGGAAGTAAATGGGTAGTGAATTAGAAGCTCTAAACTACGTAGTTGCACCTGGGCCGCTAGTAGCGTTTGTGATAATAGTCTTCGGTGCGTTAGCAGCTTATGTAGTTGTATCGGCGCTGGTGTCGGCGGGGATTATCAAGAAGCCTGATAGGCATAATCGGTCAGATGAAGCTTCGGAAGAACGAGCTTGGCTTCGATTGTGGCGGCTGTTTATCAAAGAATAATTAGCCTAAAAAAGAACTAAGCAATCAAGGGAGGAAGTTAAATGGCAACACAGATTAAGAAGTATGCAATTAAGAACTTTCTTGGTATCAAGTTGTTAGAGGAGGAGCCGGGCAAGGTCACGCTTATTCGGGGCAAGACTGGCACGGGGAAGACCTCTATTCTCGAAGCCCTCAGTGTTGCGTTTACCAACAAAGGCTGGCGCTCTCGGCTTGTCCGGGAGGGTGAGGAGGAGGCCACCTTACTGGTACAACTAGACGATGATAAGGTGATAGCGAGGACTGTGAAGGATGGTGGCGGGAGTGTCACTGTCAGCCAGGATGGGGTGACCTTACCGAAGCCTCAGGCGATCCTCAATGAGCTGTGTAGCGACTTTGCGTTCAACCCTGCTGAGTTCATCCAGATAACCGCTAAGGAACAAGGGAATCTGCTCTTGTCGCTGGTAGAGATGGAGCTGAGTGAGGATGAGTGGGTAGTGCTAAGTGGTGGCAGCCTGCTTCCCAAGGAGGCTGTTGACTATACCCTCCATCCTCTACAGGTACTCAAGGCTATCGAGAGTGTCCAGTATGAGAAGCGAACTGGAGTCAATTCGGAAGCCAAGTCATTGAAGGCTCATGCTGAGGAATTGATGGAGAGTATTCCTGAGGAGTTCGACCCTGAGTCTATCCGCGGGAAGGAATTGAGGGAGGTGTATGATAGGCTATCTAGTGCTCGTGGGCGAAATGAAGATATTGGAAACAAGGAGTATGAAGTGGGTGTATGTTCGCAGAGAATTGCTGATTTGAAGGTCGAGCTGAAGGCGGAGATGCAAGATAAGCAGCGATTCGAGCAGGAGTTAAAAGGCCTAGGTGAGCCTACCGACCTCAAGCCACTTGAAAAAGAAACCCAAACATTCGAAGAGAAGCAGAAGCTACTCCAGAAATTCGACGATGCAACCATAGCCTATGATGGTGCTGAAAAATCAGAGGCTGAAGCCGCCAACCTTACAGAGCTAATCAAAACCCTCCGTGCCAAGCCACTTGAACTCATCGCCGAAGCCGATCTCCCAGTAGAGGGAATGACCGTTGATGATGATGGTGAGGTATTGGTGGATGGTCGACCTATCAAGTCATTATCGTCTGGCGAACAAATCCAGCTAGCGCTCCAGGTGGCGAAGGCGACTTCCGGCGATCTGAAAGTGCTATTCGTTGATGGGTTGGAGAAGTTGGACAGCGAGGCCCAAGAGGCATTAAAAGAGATAGCATTGAAGGATGGACATCAGTGGTTCATCGCTGAGGTTACAGATGATGAGTTGACGGTGGGTACTTGGGAGAGCGAAGAGGAAGAGTTTGAAGAGGAACTTCAAGCTGTCGTAGGTAGCCTAGAGGAAAACGCCGATGAATGACCTGTATGTTAAGTCTATCAAAATCTTAGGTACAGCAGTAGCGTTTAATCAGGTTGTTCGCCGGTCAACTGCTTATCTCTCATTGGGGTCTGGGCACCTCAGTTTGTGCCACGAAAACGGGGTAATAATTGGCGTGCTTTCAGCAGACGGGCCACTTGAGGATTCTTGGACGCTAGAGCTGAATGACCATAATGCGATGAGGAATGCTTTGGAAATTCTTAAGGGATGATGAGTAAGATGAGAGTAGGTAATGAGGTGGAAATGAATGAGAAGCATATTCTAGCCCTAAGTAGTGCTATGGGCGAACTTGGCATAGACAAGAAGATTGCCGATGTTGAGGCAGCGGGCTGCTGGCCAGTCGCTATACTGGTGCCTGATAAGCCCGAGTTTGCGTGGACTAAGGCAATCTTCTTGTACTCTAATCTTCCCGTCTACTTCGCGCCTGTGATTGTTGAGCCGGAGATAGCGTATCGGTATGTGGAGAATTGTAAGGAGGGCGAAGATGAGTCCTGCACATCTTGTTAATCCTGGAGACCGCTGTATTCTAGATGCTGTTATCAGACTTTCAAAGGAAGCCCAACAGATAACTGATTGGGAGAGTTGGAGTAACTCTAACGGGCTGCCAGATTGTATGGTGTGCGGGGCTACGCGCTATGCATCTGGGTATAAGTCTTGTGCGACGAGTAAGTGGCTATGCGAGAAGTGTTTCAGCCGGATCGAAGGGGAGCGAGAGAGAAAGTGCAAGAGAGAGTCACTGGTTTGTGACGGACATTTTATGAACGAAGGTAAGACCTATTTCCTCAAAGTTGGCGAGACTTATTTGCCTCGTGATCCTACGCAGGATTTCCCTGCAGTCATCACTGGTTTTCAACCTTTTCCTGACGGTAATAGCTGTATGGTAGTATTCGACAGAGGTTGGCAAGGCTTCAAGAACTTTCTAAAAGATCATATTGTTTCACCGTCGATAGAGAAAGACGAGGAGGACAACGATGAACGCTCGGACTAACTGGCTGATAACTAGAGATAGGAAGGGGAAGAAATGGGAATAGTGAGGCGGTTGATAAAGCAGATTGAAAACTGGTCGAATGATTTTCCGGAAGGAGGCTCTTGGCGGGAGGGGGGTAGCTTGTGGCGCATACGCGCTCAACGCACTACAGGAGAAGGGATAATAGTAATACTGGAGGAGCTGCAGCCGATAGAAGATTGGCATAGTTTCTTTCCAATCAAGAAAATATCCGCTGCTACCGAACAGGAAGTAATTGATGCAAAAGCTAAGTTGGTAGAGTGGGTGCATGCTTGCAGGGCGAGACGAGTGCGTAACGAGTGCCTTGCAGAAACCTTACGTTGAGGAGGTAGCGATGAATAACCGAATCAACTGGCTGATAGTTGGACTGCTCCTACATCTGTATGCCGAGTTAGCTATCTGGCTCCCACTGGTAGCTGATAGGCACTTGGGGTTGTATCCTTGGGCGACTGCTATTGTATGGTGCGTGTCGGCATTGTGGGTGCTGGCGGCTATGATTAGCGTAGCTTGGCATACCAGTAGCGTAGAATACGATTACCAACAGAGAGGATGGCAAGTAGAGGAGTTAGAGATAGAAGTTAGGAGACTCCAGCATGAATGTGAGGCTCTTCGGTGTCGGAGAGAAACTGACCTTGAGGATGCTAACAAGCGGATTGAGGAACGAGAGAAGAAGATTGTGGAAATGCGTCACGCACAAGGTATTTATACTGTGAACGAAGTGAGGCGGGCAAGAGGAATGGCAGAGGTATCGCCAGAGGATAAACCGTTGCCTGCTATACCCGACGAAGATTATCCATGCTGGGTTTCCGAAGATGAAGAGTACGGAGAGGAGCTAGAGCAACCTAGCGAATGATCCTAGTCTCACCCACAGAACCTAAGTCGCTCTTCAACCTCCTCAAGAAGGTGGCCAATGAGCGTGTTGCTACTAGCTCCACCCCGGAGAAGTTGGGATGCGATTTCTACTTCAAAGGTCACGCAGGGATAACGGTAGCTATCCAGCGCAAGAGATTCCCTGATGACTTTACTGCTTCAATGGAGGGCCGACTCCAGCGCGAAGTCCCGCTTATGCTAGAAGCTGATATGCCAGTACTAATAGTAGAAGGTGATGCTGACTATACATTTGATGGCTGGCTTCTAGAAAACTCGCGCTGGAGTCGGAAGGGTCTACTGAATCTGCAAACCTCTATCTGGATGGCTGAGATTTGTGTCCAGCATACCAATAATCACGAGGGAACTGTTCAGCGCATTGTAGAGATGGCAGAATACTTTCGAAAGGAAGAGCATGTAGCGCTACTAACAATACCGAAGGATACTCCCTCTACGCTTTGGGGTGTGCAGACCAAAAGACATGAGCAGATTGCGCTAATGCAGAGTATTCCGATGATAGGTTATGGACTAGCTAAGGCGTTTGTTGAACACTTTGACGGTATCCCGTTACGGTGGGATTGTACATACGAGGAGATATTGGAAGTGCCGAGGATTGGGCCGAATAGGGCTAAGAAGATATGGGAGATGATGGAAGGTATAGCAAAGAAGGAGGAAGAGTGATGGCTGGATGGTGGCAAAGACTCAAAGCATTTATTGGGCGTACTAAGACTGATGTGAACAGCGAATTGCATGCGGAGCTAGACGAAGCTAAGGCTCGTGCTGCTAACCTACAACCCGAGCAGATTGTTGAAGAGTTCTACGATGCGCTTGTGGAACTATACGGGGAGGAGCACAGGAAAGATATAGTTGTGGTTGTCGGTGACTGGGGTGATTGGAAGTATGACGTGCAGATGGCGCATGAGCGAGGAAGTTTCTCTCCTACAGGACTGATGCCTGGCCATCATACTGCTGAGCAGATGCTTTCGTTTGCGGTGTTGTGGCGCGATAATGCGCAGAAGGAAGATCAGCAGTACGGGTATCATATCGTAGATCCTAGAGCAGAGGAGGAGGATACAGATGGCTGGTGAGAAGTTGTGCCCGTTGAAGGCGGGAGTTGTGCAGGGAGTTCTACAGCACATGCGAGCAGAGATGCCGCCTATGCCTATAGATTATGGCAAGAGTTGGGGTCCCAAAGAAGAGGAGTATATTAGAGGAGAGCTGGCAACAATAAAGGAGTATGCCCAGGAGGAGTTCGGCATGTGCGATTGCGAGAAGTGCGCGATGTGGGTTCCTACGGGTGGTCGGCGCTATACAAAGGGCCATTGCGGCCTAATCAATGAGTACGATAAAGGAGACATAATTCGCCCAGACGAGGAAGAGGAGGAGTAGAAATGTGGGAGATAGAAATCGGAGAAGTTCATTCCGCTGGTGACTTTGGCCAAAAAGCAATTGATATTTGGGCGGTAAAGGAGGGGGAGAAGCTTCAAGGTTTAGTATGCGGTCTGGGTGCTACGGCCAACGCAGTGGAGATAGAGGTAGCAGCTCGCAAGGCTGTGGCGGGGGTGAATCGGCTGAATGCCGGGTTTGCTAGCGCTAAGCCCGGGATAGCTGAAAAACTCAGGGAAGTCATAGACAATATCCAACAGTCTGAATCTGGATAAGGAGGAGTAGAAATGAGTAGAGTAAGCCAAGTTGTAACTATGTTTGCGGTCTGCCTGTCTGTGTTAATTGTGGTGGGCTGTGAGGAAGGTACTGCATTCAATTCGGGTGCAGGGCCTACGCAGTACAAATTGCGAGCATTTGCTGCTGGAAGCAGTCTGTCAGGGAGCTTCTTTCTAGGTTGCGGACAGATTGGGTCGGCACCCGCGTTCAGTTTCTTATGGGAGAAGTCCAACGGTGCAACACATCTATACAAGGTGCCAGCTAGGTATTGTACTATCTTCACTGATCAACCCAGTGGACAAGGTTATGTAATAGCACGTAGAAGTGGCTGGAAATGGGGTGCCCCTACCGAGGGCTATGGATGTGCTTGGGGCCAAGACGGGCTTCTGTTTGAGCTTCATATCCCTAAAGATGCCATTATGCCCGTTTTTGAATTGGATGTTTCTGATACATTCTAAGTAGAATAACAGGGAGGAATAGAACATGGGATGGAAAGATTGGCTGTGTGACAATATAGGTATCTGTATTGGTGGCGTTCTCGGCAAGAAGCCCGGCATAGTGAAAGTTACATATGGGGAAACTGCTGCCTATTATGGAAGGGCTGCCTATGTTATCGAGCGATTATCAGGATTGGGTCCGTGCACTTGGCCGGAGGACGGCAGCTACTGGCACACGGGAGTGTACTCAATGGAGGGGCATCTTGATGATGCTGATGTAAAACTGGTATGGTCATCCGGGAGTCGGGGTATAGCGGTAATCAGCCAATTTAACACACTCTGGTTTGCTGACGTAGATATGAACACTGGTCGTGCGATAACAATAGAGCCATGCCAGCCTGTGAGTGCCTCCAATTACGAACAGAAGTTGGCAGGGGTAATTAGTACAGTAAGCAAAAAGCAGACGAACGTCTCTGAGAGTCGAGAACTCTTCGATAGGATATGATGATGAATAACCCTAGACCGCCCTGGCCGCCAGAAATGGCCGGGCCTGACATCAACTGGATAAGGAAGAGAAGGAGTAAAATATGGTAATCGAAGTTATTGCATACGTTGCTCTATCAATCTGGCTGTACTGGTTAATTTTCGAGAAACCATATGGGATTGTATGGAATAGGATGGCAGGCCGTGAACAAAAAGAGGATGGAAAGGTGTGTCGATCCTGCGACCAGAGAATTGAAAGGGATTGCTAATGGAGAATACGATATGAAGCTACCGAAAGGTACGCAACAGATCAGTATTCGTCAATGCTACAGTTCGCACATGCTACGGGAAGCTATTGGGGATCTGCTCGAGCGACACCACAAGCGGTTGAGGGCGCGATTGATCGTAGGTGCAGTTAATGAGGCGTTGAATAAGGACAGGAAACTTGATGAAGCTTGACCAATTCGCTCAGAATCTCGACGATGAGGGTATCCCATACCTAGAAGCAATAGGTAGCCAGGTACAGGGAAAGCTGAAGAAGCGCTTGCTGACTGTCTGGCGAAAGCGTCATCATGAATGGGATATAGGTCGTATGGCTGAAGAGCTAAAGATTCCGACAATGGCAGCATGTGTATTGTACTTTCAATTGATAGAAGATGGGCGTGTTCCTGATACTTTCTTTTGGGGAGAAGATAGCACTTGACTTTCTTCGTGTAATAGGTTATAATATAGGTAAGAATAGAAGGGAAAGCGACTAACTTAGATAGAAGGGAGGAAAGCTATGTCAAATATGACTCTGACCATCTGAAGTTTCAGGACGTCGAAAGAGTTCTTTGGGTAGGACGTACAGGTAAGTTGTTTCTTGGTAAGAGGCTGCCCACTGCCTTCGAGGTAACATATAGCCACGACTGGCGAGACGTAAGACCCAATGCGAAGGCTAATTACATACCAGAGGAAGACTAGCTCGAAACGGGGAGCGATCCCCGTCTACAGTTCGATACTGTACTGAGGAGGGCAAAGAGATGCCCAAAAACACAATCACTTTCACAATCGAAGGCCCGGCAATCCCAGCAATAGCATATGATTCGCTTGCTCGGGTAGCTGCAGATGCTTGGGGGTGCAGTGCGGATCAGATTCATTTAGACGCGAGCTCTACAGTGAAGGTAGATGAGAATAGCAATCAGTGGGAGACCATAGTGGTGATGAAGCGGAGGGCACGATCGCATGGTCGATCTCCTGTGGGGAGCTGTCTCAAAGACTTCGTGTTTATGCCAGGGATGAAGCCATTGGGTACACGACAGGGATAAGTTGGCGGCGATTGCGGCCGCTTTGACTGCGACAGTCTGAAAGGAGTGTGACGATGAACAGGTTTGTTAAAGCTATGCGACGCTTACAAGAGTTGCTAGGAGTTGACCGTGAAGGACGCCCGTACGGTGAATTCCAGCGTTGGATAGAGGTGATGGAGAATGCGTACAATGAACAAGTTGGTCGTGCTGCATTATCAGAGCAGGAGTTGGCCGAGCATAAGCGAGCGATAGAGAACGTTGTCTTGCTTGATGCAGAAAGACAGGTCTATCTACAACAAGCAGCTAACCAACTGTGCAAGGAGCGCGAAGATGGCAAAAGGAATGTATAGGTGGCTTCGCCGCAGATGGTTCTTAGCGTGGAACAAAGTAGCGTACCGCTTGCTATTCGTTCCGGCAGTTAAATGACCCGTCTACCAATCCTGATATGAATTTCGCAATCCAATACAAAAAAGTCAACAAAATGCTCCAAATCGCCTCTACTCCTCTATCCCAGAAAAAGGCACTTATTGAGTATCGGAAGTTGATGCTAGCCCATGGCGCCACTGGGGAAGAAGCTAAACAGCTAGTGCGAGAGATAGAGAATCTATCATTTCCCAAACAAGCTCTTTTCCGCATATCTCGCCAGATCAAGAAGTGTGATAAATGTCCTAACCTTGGCGGTTATTGCCCTGGTAGCGGTCCATATGATGCTGACGTAGTATTCATCGGGGAGGCTCCTGGGGCGAAAGAGGAGAAGCAACATAAACCATTTGTTGGGCCAGCGGGTCAGATACTTAAGAGATTGTTGAGGAAATTCGCACTCTATCAGAAGAAGGAAGTCTTTATCACTAATATCACGAAATGTCGCCTACCAGGCAATCGTGATCCTATGACTGCTGAGAAAGAAGCTTGCCTTCCTTATCTCTGGCAGGAGTTATCTATCATCCAGCCTAAGCTGGTGGTTACTCTAGGGAATGTACCTACCAAACAGTTTATTGAGTGCAAGTCGGTGACTGAGGTTCGGGGGACATCCCATCGTATCCCTATTCCAGTACCTCCGTGGACGATGAGGTTCTTCCCAACATACCATCCTGCGGTTTTATTGCATCCGCATACGGGGATGGATTATGAAGGGATGCTGGAGGAGGATTTTCTGAAGATACCTTACTTGATGGCACATCCAGAGGAAGACGTAGTGACGCCGAAACTGTTTGAGATATGGGATAAATAAGAGGGGTGTAGATATGGTTGGCCATTGTCCACGATGCAATGCTTGGATGCAGCAAGCACCACACACTTATCTTGGAGTCGAGGCTTATTGGTGCACAAATTGTCGTCACTGTATAGTACGTTACCAAGTAACTGGACTGGAGGGTATTGATGATGTGGACCCGGATACGCATTGGTGGCACCAGCAGCCCATCGAGGAGTTGCACTTATCTGTCCGTGCATGCATTCGGTTGCAAGCTGCTGGAATACAGACTGTTGGTGAGTTAGTTAAGTTTACCGAGCAGCAGCTGCTGCGTATTGACGGTTTTGGGGAACGATCTCTAGACAATGTGATTTGTGGGCTGCACGACGAAGCTAGCCTTGCACTGGCCCAACATGGCCAAGAGAAGGAAGATTATTGGATTCGGCAAGGTCGATTCATCGCTGAAGGAGAACGCCTGTGTGACGCTTTGATTGCGTTTGCACCTCGGTTGGAGCAGTTCGCGCAGACTCTTATATCTAACAAGAAGGAGAAAGACCAATGAAAATCCTGATACGTCTAATCTTTTGGCTGCTAAGACGGCGAATAGAACAATTCGAGAAGCCGAGAGATAGAATTCGCATAATTGACTATCGGCAAGCCAGACTCCGCTGGGGCCACGATTGCACCTGGCAAAAAGGCGGAGAGAAGATTTCAGTATCTGGATGGTGTACTCCGGTGCCGCGGGAAGGTGACTACTTGCTATTAGAGCAGGATGGGTGCTGTTTGTATCGGGTGGAGAGTGTCAGGTATCCTGGTGATCCAGAGGATATGTATTTCGCTGAATGCGAGTTCTGGCTTAAGAGTAAGTTTAGCGAAGAGCTGGTAAGCGCACTAAATAAACTGTTCGAGGGGGAGTAGGTAATGAACAATCGAACCAGCACAATGAAGAGCCGCATTGCTAACCATCTGAAAAATGCTGCCATTTACTGTTGACTGGCAGAGAACGCAACTGAGAAGGGCTACACGTTTTACCGTGACCTCTATCTCGCGACTGCGCGGGGAAATGTCGGGCTGGCACGACTATGCCGAACAGGGTAAAAGTGCGACCATCACGCTGCAAGGGAGATCTACTATGAAGTGTTTCTACCATACAGACCTAGACGGTGAGTGCTCGGCAGCTATCGTGAAGTACTATGTGGAGAGTTTATTTCCAGATACTTGCATGGAGTTTCGACCCATCAACTACAATGAAGCATTCCCATTGGACACCATTAAGCCAGACGAAGGGATCTACATTGTAGACTTCTCTATCGAGCCCGATGATATGCTCAGACTGCTGGAGATAGCGCCGGGTGTTATCTGGATTGACCACCATCGCACAGCTATCGAGAAGTATGAAGGCTGTCTCGTTCCTATGGATGGCATTCGCTCTACTGACAAAGCAGCCTGTGCGCTAACTTGGGAGTTCTTCTTCCCCGAGGACAATATGCCCGTAGCTGTCGCGCTTGTAGCTGACCGTGACATATGGACATTCCGGTATGGTCAGACAACTAAGGACTTCCATAATGGTCTCCTAGCTCTCGATACAAACCCAGACCCAGTGCTAGGAGAGTCGGTCTGGCACGATCTATTACTCAGCCCTAATCCTCCATTCTTTACAGATGCTAGCCACAGGGCGGTCGATGGGATCCTGCGTGGTGGGCAGGCTGTCGGTTCGTTTCGGGAGCAATGGAGCGAGTCCTACTGCGAAGCCTGGGCGTTCGAGGCTGAAATTGATGGCCATAAGGCACTCTGTACTAACGTAGGTAAGCAGGGCTCAGATCTATTCGGCGAGGGCGCGCTCGACACCTGGCCAATCCTCAGCACGTTTGTATATGATGGGGAGAAGTTCGTAGTCAGCTTGTATAGTAGCCAAGTAGATGTAGGAAGAATAGCTGAGAAGTATGGTGGCGGGGGCCATCCGGGGGCGGCCGGGTTTATATGTCAAGAGATACCTTATCAGAACATAAAAAAGAACGAGTAAATGGCGAAGGGCATACCTGTCCCCGGTATCTAACCCCTCAGATATCATCCTCACAGGTGTGAACCTTCGTCATTATAGCACTTGACTTTTTTCTACTAATAGGTTATTATATGGGCAGAGAGATAAACAGCTAATGCGAGGTGAGTAGAATGGCTGAGCAGTTAGTTGACTTAATCAACAATTTCATAGACTCAGCACGATGCGTAGATATAGATCGAGAAAAGCTGTTTGGTAGTAATGGTCTTGCCTATTTAGAACAACTAGCTATCGATACTTTAGGCGAAGAACCTGAGATAGTAGAGTTAATGGATCGTATTGCAGAAGCTTATGAAGACGCTGCTCCTGTTGTCGGCGATCTATTTGTTAAACACAATGCCGATTTCCAGAGATTTACCACTGCCCTAGATTTCCTCGTCCAGGTCTACGTTCCTCGAGAATGCGTACCTGTATGCGGAATAGGTAAGGCGGTCAAATGCTTAGCGATTCGATCTATCCTTCTCTTCTACCAGCTACAAGAACAGGCTGAGGAGTTTGAAGCGCTGATGGGGGATATTTCGGAGGCGGGGAAGTGCGAGAAGAAGGGTGAAGAGAAGGACGGAGAATAAGAATGGAATACTATAAAGGGCTAATACGAAATCGAGAAGGCGAATTGATCTCGGGTTGTACGTTTGACAAAGAATGGCAGGTTAAATATCCAGAACCAGGAGATAAAGAAGAGTGGGCAAAGCCTGTGGTAGCTGGTTCTAAGTTGTTCGTGTGCACACATTTAGACTCTGTTCTGTTGTGGTCAAACGGTATGGACGAGGTGTGGCGTGTAGAGGTGGAGGGTGTCGAACCGCTATTGTGGCCTGTGACTATAGATACACGTTTATGGCGAGCTTACTGGGAAGCTCCTGAGAAAATATGGGGTCATAACAAGCCACTCTCTACTGTTTTAGCAGATCGCGTTTTACTCATCGAACGTATTGGAGCTGGCGATGTCGAAGAGTTTACTAAAGCTACATAGAGAACTCATCAAAACCCTCAACTCAGCTTGTATCATCACTCTAATAGAAGCTGCAACTATCCTCGATGTTTGCCCAACAACTGTGCGGCGAATGACAAATGATGGACGATTGTACTGTCTGCACTATCCTGGAGAGCAAGGGAAGAAGCGGCGGATGTTCTGGCTTGAAGATATACTGGATCTGGCTGAAAGTAGATTAGAGCTCCCAGCCTAGCAGGATTTGTTAAGGCTGAACATCTTCAGGTGCCTACTTATTCGGTACCCGAAGGTCTGCGCGGAGTGTGGGAAGCCCTGGGTGCGAATCGTGGTGAGGACTATCAATGGCGAGCTGGAAGACGTACCATATTGTGGTGATGGGCAACTGCGCTCTGATGGCTCTGTGGGGGGACAAGGTACAGGGCATAGTTCTCTCGGGCAGACTGATAAGGTTATTCGTAGAACCATTGGTTGGGAGCCTACTTGCACATGTGGAGGAGAAACAAAGCCTGGAATCGTCCTTGATCCATTTCTAGGTAGCGGTACAACGCTCATTGTTGCCAAGCAAGAGCTGCGGCGGGGGATTGGTATCGAGCCCAGTGAAAAGTATTGTCTAATGGCAGAAGAGAGACTAAGGCAGACCCAAGTTCCACTATTCATTGATGACAGCCCGCGGAGAGAGAAAGCTCCGAAACCTCCTGCTCGGAAGAAGCGCGTACTTATCGATAGGCAATGCAGGTTGAAGCTATGAGGCTACATGAAGAGAAAGCCCCCGAAGCTAATTAGCCAAAGACCTGAAGGGGTAATGGCAGGCTGCGTTGCTCTCGTTGGGATATGTGCAATCGTACTAATAGCGTTGTACCTTCTGCTTAAGTGGTTATTCTGACAGAGATAAGGGAGGAAGTTAATGACAGTAGATGATCTGAAGAAGGAACTGGAACATTACCCGGACTACTATGAGGTTCTGGTAGAGGTGAACGGGCATCAACATAAGATCAATCCGAGAGATGTTAAGAGAGCTGTTATCCAGTCTTCGTCTGGCGTACCGCAAGCGATGGTTATCAAGCCTGGATAGCTACTCTAGTTCTCTCCAGCTCTTACGAAACCAAACCACGAACTTCCATAACAGCCATGCTGATAGGGCGCAAACGATTATCTTCCATAGCGCAATCATAGTGATTCCTTCTCCTTAGCAGTTTCCTCCGCCCATCGCTTCCAACACCCAACTGTTCGGCTGGCGCAGTCAATCATATCACAATTCAATGCATAGTCCGGCGGACACAACGCAGAATACTCAGTTAGGATAAAAAGGTAGGCGCTCCGTTCAGTCTTCACGTCAGCCAGCTTCTTCTCCAATCCGGCGGCGCGATCGGCCCAGGCGTTCTTCTTTGCTATTGTAACATTCTGAAAGGCTTGAATCTCATCACTCAGTTCCATCTTCACCGTCTCCCTCGGTTTTGGATTCCTCGCGGGCTATCTCTAATGCGTGCCACGCTCGGCGAACCACGCGGGTTTTTCCCGATAGCTCCTGTGTGGAGCGACCCCGAGCCAATATTGTTAACGCCCTCTTATAGATCGCTAGTTCCTTCTCCTCTTCGGCTTCCTCGGACTCTATATCTGCGGGATACATCAAGAAATCATACTCTGATCCATCCGGCTGCTGTTCTGAGCGCGCTGCTTCGCAGTCCCCGCTCCACTCACCACATGGCATGAAGTCATCAAATCCGCAACCGCACTCTGTGTGTGAATTAGACAGACCGTCGCATTTGTGCTTTTTCAGCCAATCTTGAACGATGTCCTTAACTTTCATTTTGCTTTTTCCTTTCCGGTCATCTTACGGACTATGGACAATGAATACTGAATCCAGCACTCCACACAAGTTTTGTCGCGGGGCCAGCCATCAGGACAGTCTTCTTCGTCATAGCAAGCAGGGCAATTCTCTCTGCCCTCTATAAGCTGTCCGATAACGTACCGAGAAGCTGCTAGCTCCTTTTCCAGTTCGGCGGCATCTCGCTGCCAGTGCTCTAGGGCTAACAGCGGCACCAGCTTATCGTTATCAGCGAAATATGGTGATTTGCGACCACCTTTGCAGATACTCTCACTCAGCTTCATCTTCACCATCTCCTTCGGTTTCGCCAACTACCTCGTAAGCGGGATGCTGCCAAGTTCCATCGGGCCTGTAGCAGTTGCAGGTAAGCGGGACATACATCGGGCTGAAGCCACAGTTACACTTACCGTCGTCACCACAGCGCAGGCAGTGATCACATGTTTTTCCTCGCTCCCAGGCGGATAACTCCTGCTCCAGTTCGGCAGCGCGGAACCGTAGTATCCGAAACTCGCCGAGTAGTTGACGGATTTTGTTGCGCCTGCGCCATAAGTCACGCGGCTCGGTTGCTTCTTCGCAAATCATAAACATAACATCTAACATATCACTCATCTTCTGCCTCCCCCGAACCGTCCAGCAGGATGCGGTCATTCTTGGCACGTTCCTTTGTGCAGCTAATGCAGAAATCCTGCCCCCAGCTATCCCGTGTCCAACCATATTCCGCAGCAGACTTGCGGGCCACATCTTGGTTATTAGTACAAACGGGGAAGCTGCCTGCGCAACGCCAACCGTCTGAAACATCATCGCATTCAACAATTGTTTGCTTGCTAATGCTCATCGTCTTCCTCCCCCGGCAGCGAACCGTCGAGTTGGCCGATGACTTGTGTGATGAATTCGCGCTCTTCCTTGCCTTGTTGGTACAACACAACCTCGTAACTGGACAAGGTGTTCTTGCGATCTCGTAACTCCGTCAGCAGGTTTATCGTAGCATCCCTTGCCCGCGCTACTTGATCCCACTTCTCGCGCAACTGTTCGGTGGTCAGCTGCAATGTCTGGCGGGCGTCACGGTATTCTTGGACAGCAACCTTCTCCTCGCTGTTAAGGTTCGTAGCCGCCGCCAGCGACATACCATTGCATATCCTATTGTCGGCATCTCCCAGCTTCTCGTCAACTTCAACCAGCAGCTTAATCAGGTGGTTCATTTTGGGCCTCCTTTGCTTGCTTATCTAATCCCGCTTGATACATCACTAGCCACTCGTCCATAGG
>SDBU01000148.1_pt1 | contig 97128 bp, 226 predicted proteins | sample 2277071 | NCBI WGS metagenome assembly SDBU01 (sample SAMN10397929, study PRJNA504765) | marine sediment metagenome | isolation source: marine sediment core GS08_GC12, 126 cmbsf | place: Arctic Ocean: Gakkel Ridge, Loki's castle | collected 2008
GTCAAAAGTATATGACTACAGTGAGGGTTTTGATAAACCCAAAAGAGACATGGGCTACCCCAGCTTAAGCCTCTCAACGGGAGATTTCAAACTCACTATTCGTGGAAGAAAAGAACTAATACAGTTGAAAAGATTAATTGATTTTGCACTAGAGACTAAAAAGAAGAAATAAGATGTATGATATATTTTTAGAATATTTAGCAATACCTACACATAGGTTTATAGTAAAACCTATAAAAACCTTATGCGCTTGGATAGTAATATCAGTTATAGTATTTTGCCTTTTTATTCAATATCTATTTGTCACAATGACAGGTAACATAGTGTCTATTGTTATATTGTATTCACTCTTCAAAATGTGTAATTTTTCAGATTTTATTCGATTGCCTTTTTCCTCTGCTATTGCTATAATATACGGAGGAATAAGCATAGCAATACTATCATGCATTTTTTGTAATATTAAAGAGCTTTGCAGGAGAAGAGAAGATGTAATAGATAAAGAGCCTTTCTTTATACAAGACTGTTTGCATAAAATAATCTTTTTTTAAGTAAAATATCAAAAGATGTACAAAAAACAGACGAAGAAAGGACAGCTATTAAGAATAAAAGAAAAGAAGAAAAAAGACTCGAAAAAGAGAAAGAAGACAGAGAAAAAGATAAAAAGATAAAATAAAAACAAGATTTGAGCTTATAGATATAAGAAAATCCAGACAGTAAGTTTTTAGTCACCTATAGTAGAAAGGTTAATTGTGAAACAAGAACTACAAGACAATTTAGTTAAAAAATATCCTAAAATATTCTCAGAAGTAGGCTCTACTCCACAACAAAGCTGTATGGCTTTTGGCATATGTGTAGATGATGGGTGGGGTTGGCTTTTGGATGAACTATGTAGAGAATTACAATTTGATACAGATAATAATAATGAACCACAAATAGTGGCTACTCAGGTAAAAGAGAAGTTCGGAGGATTAAGATTTTATGTCAATTCGGCAACTGATGGGCAATACGGAGCAATAAATCTTGCGGAGGCTATGAGCATGTCCATTTGTGAACAATGCGGAACTACTCAAGATGTTTCTCAAACAAAAACAGGATGGATTAAAACTCTTTGTGTAAAATGTCAGAAAAAGGAAGTATAAAATGGAAATTGAAGAATTCGGAATATTTTTATATAATCTAAGAGTGAATGAGGGACTAGACCTAAAGGTGGCAGCTTGCAGAATAGGCATAGATAAACATCTTCTAGATACACTGGAAAGAGGAATAGTTAGAAGTTTTCCAAGATTCAAAACCTTGGAATCACTTTCTAAATTCTATGATTTCAGATTTCAGTATGTTCCATCTCAATTACTTGTGGTAGTTCCACTACTATCAGAAATAGAGAAAATAGAAAAAAATAATAGAGATAAAGCATCATTTGAAAAAATAGTAGATAATTGTGAAGATGACGACAAGGGAATTATAAGCTTAAAAGCTACTGAAAAAATAGTGATTAAAAAAGCATTAGAAAAGTGTAATGGGAATAGAGAAGAAGCAGCATCAAGACTAGAAATAGGAGAAAGGACCCTTTACAGAAAATTAAAAGAATATGGGATAAATGATGATAGAGGAAAAGCATATAGCAGGAAGAAAATAGAGATTTCAAAAGAAGATATTAAAGAAGCAATAGAAGAGACTATGAATAGGCTTGAAGCATCAAAGAAATTAGATATAGCAGAAGGAACTTTATATAGAAAAATAAAAGAATATGGACTAGGAAATATTAAATACTCTGGAGTAAAGACGTAATGGAAAATGTACCCTCACATATAGATATAGGAACTATCTCTTTTTATAGCTCAGATTTAGGCTATGATATAACAATACATGATTATCTCAAGAAGTTGCTGAGTAAATTATGGGAAGAAGGAGAAGGGTTTAGCTCAAAAAGACCCTTTGGGAATGGTGGCTGGCAACTTGACTTACTTATGATTCTTATAGAAAAAGATATTATTATAGGTGTAATAGATTCTGATGGATATCTTGAATCTGTTAGTGATGAAGAAGAGATAAAAGGAATGAAGATAATAGCAGACTATATAGAAAAAGAGCTGTAATATATTAGGATTTTGGTGGTGGCTGAACGTAAATTTACCTTAAGATGTGGCACATGTGGTAAAGAATTAAAGATTATATCTGAAGGTGACTTAAAGTATATTAAATGTTCAAAACATCCTAAAGCAGAAGCAGTCTTTTCATTCCCTACAAGTGACACTCATATTAGTAATAAAAGATAAGTATCATCTTATTATCTTCTTAAAATATTTTTCACTAATTTATATTTTTTCCTTGCATTTAGAATTAAAAATGGTATAATATAGATTATGGCAAAGAAGGAAAAAATAAATATGGTCAAATGCATTAACTGTGGAAATATCTTTCCTTTTGAAGCCGCAGAAAATGGAGAGATACATTGTCCTTGTAATAATGTATTTCCTATAGATGATGGAGAGATAATTGAAGTAGAAACAAAAATTATAACTATTTCTTCTACTCAGAGAAATGAAATTCTTGGCTTTATAGCTAAGAGAAAAGAACAAAGTAAAAGAGAATTACTACTTTCTCTTAAAATATATTTAGTAGTTTCTTTTTATACCTTTTTTATATATTTTTTATCTATAGATTACCAACTACATGGGAAAATAAAAATATTCGGAATTTTAATGATATCAGTTGCAATAACAGCAACTATAAAACTTATGGGTCTTTTTAGAAGATAAAACTATTGTAAGGGAAGAATATGGCAAAGCAAAAGAAAATTAAAAATCATTATACGACAGAAGTTAAAGTATTTTCTAAGGGAGAAGCAGAAAGAAAATTAGAGATACTTGACAAAAGACTAGGAAAAGGAGTAGGAGCCTTTAAGGAAAGATATAAATGTAATTTAGCATTAGAAGGAGAAGAATAATATGAAAGTAAAAGTAAGACAATTATTTATGATGGATGAGATGGCATATGATTATAAAAGGGTATTCCTATACAAAGAAGATGAAACTAAACTTAAGAAAGAAGAACAGAATGAGAGATCTTAATATTACTATATCAGGAGAAGCAGGGACAGGAAGAACAACTATATGCCAACTAATCTCTGAGACATTACAGTCTCATGGATTTGATAATATAGAGATTAGTGGAGAAGATGATAACTCATCTAACATACAAAAAACACAAACTAAAAGATTAAAAAATATGAGAAAAGATGACATGATTATATCTATAAAAACTATTCAGATATGTAGAGCAATAATTAAAAATAAGGAATAGCTATGGAAACTAAAGAAATAACAGAAAAAGATAAGACTATAGAAGGACAGAGAAAAACTATAACAGTGCTGCAAAAAGAGAATCTTAGACTAAGAATAGAATTAAGATTAAAAGAGAAGAGTAGATAATATGACTAAAAAAGAAGATAATATAATAGATAAATTACAAAAGTCCATTGATAAGAATAAAGATACTCCTGAGTTTAAGGAATATATGAAAGAACTTACTAAATCAGTGGATGATTATAAACATCGACATGATGAAGCAAGAAAGTATGGGAAGGCTGTAGGTAAAAGATTTGTTAAAAAATATAAAGCTATCCCTTACGAAGTTGATGGAAAAACTTATCATGAAAAAGGATTAGAGACAGATGACGCTTCCGCAGCGTTGGCAGAGATACTGTATCAGTGCTTTACAGTGGATCAAAGTGAAGATTGTGAAGACTTACTTAGTCAGTGGACTCAAGAAAAATTGTGGGGAAAAATAGTAAAGCAGTATATACCTACACTTAAAGAAGTTTGGCAGTATCTTCATGATAATAAATACACTAAAAATAACACCCTGGGATATGGAGATGCTGATGGAGCAATATGGGTAGAATATCCAAGACAAGAAGAGAAATGGCCTGATAAAAGAAATATTATTATTCATAGATCTCATTGTACTTGTGCTGATGATGATACTCATATATTTGTTCTTGATGATAGTAAGTGGGTCTCAATGTTTTCCGGTTTACATGTTAGAACAGTATGGCCAAGAGAAAACAGTAGAGGAATACATAAATATAGAACAATACCATCTATTAACACTTATAGGAAAAATAATTTTAAGAGCTTTTATGGAGATGACAGGGATAAAGGATATGTTTTAACCTTAAAAGAAGTGAGTGGAACTCCTTCTATAGATGGAGCTTCTCTCCATCAAGGAAGAATACAATCTGCTATATATCTTATAGGTCAGATGAAGGATATCATTACAGACGAATCTTATCAGTGTAAATAATCCAGACAGGAAGTTTTTAGTGGTTATTTATTGTGAAGTAAAATATAATTTTTAATTTAATTATTGGAGAAAAAATGAGTAAACAAGTGATTTGGGATAATCTGCCACAGGTAATCGACTACTCTTATGACAGTGGTCGCAGTATTAAAGAGATAATGAAAGAATTGCGAAGTGAAAAAATGAATAAAAAATGTAAAGAGTAAAAAACATCTATGGCTAATTTTGAAGGAAGAAAATAAATAATGATTACTCCTAAAATGGCAAGAGACAATTTTAATATAAACAAGATAAGAGATATTACTAATACCGTAAAACTATTAGAAGATAATATAGATGAAGTTCTAACTACCGAAGTAGAGTTTTTAGAAAAGGGGTCATCACAAACATTTAAGATGAAAGAATTTGCCCAGTGCAGATTATCACCATGCAGACATAATACATACATAAATAATAGTAGTCATATAAATGAAACAATAGCAAAACATTATAGAGAAAATTGGTGGGATGCCAAAATAAGTAAAAATAGTGCAAACCAAAAGGTACTAACTATATCTATATTAAAGAAAGAAGACGAATAAAATGAATATTAGAATACCGACAGAAAAAGAACTTAAACTCATTAATGACTACATAGAAGAACAAGATTTCTATAAAAATGATACTCCTGATGAAGTTATGGGACTATTTTTAGTCTTGATAGGATATGGTCTTGAACCTGAAAAAGCGATTAGTAATATAGCAGGAATAGTCTCAGCTATTAAAAATGAATATGGAGAATAAACTATATCTATGAATATAATAGCAGATTATCTTTTGACTATAGGAGTAATCTTTATAATAGTCAGACAGTTTGTTATAGAGATAAGAAAATCAAAAAAGAGAAAACAAAGAATAAAAGACTTAAAAAGAGAAATTAGAGAACTAAGAAAAAACAAATGATAGGAATATTTATAAAAATATTTATGGGAGGAGTAACAGCAATTATGATAGCAACAATAATAAAAGTATGTGTTGAACTATCAATATCTGTTGATGAAGAAAAATCAGGAGAAGATAATGGCTATTAAAAAAGAAACTACATACATAACAGAATGTGATATATGTAAAAAGACTGTAAGGAATATGATAGGGGTAACTGATAGATTTGAATCAGAAAATCAAGCGAAAGAAGCTGCTGAAAGTGTAGGGTGGTCTATTAAATATAATCAAGTATTATGCACAGATTGTCATTAAAAGGAGAATAAACATGAAGATTAGAAAAGGTTTTGTATCAAATTCAAGTAGTTCTAGCTTTATCATAGGGATATCTAAAGTAAGTGATATAGAAAAATGCAATAAGTACATCAAAGATAATAATATAGATAAAGAAGTTAAAATTACTACTTACAAGGATATTAAGGACAGTAAACCTTGGCAAATAGAGCCTATAAGAGATGATAAATTAACAGTAGAGTCCTTTGACTATTCATCTGTGACATTAGATATAAAAAATATAGAAGATAATGATTATATATTAATGTATGCCTTCTTTGGGAATGAAGGAGATAATGAATTCAGGGATGAGGATGAAGAATATTCTGATATAGATTATGATATAGACTATGATTTCTTTGATAAAGAACAAAAAGAGGTAATAGATATGTTTAGTAACCCTGAAGATGCAGGACTTAATAAAGATGATACTCTTTGGACTCTTGGAGCAGCAAGAAATGGCTAAAAAACAGATATCAGAAAATATAATAGAATATATAGTGACTTATATAAATAGATACTATCCAGGTAAAGAACCTCAGGAGTCTTTAACTAAAGAGATAGAAAGACTACTAACAATAGAGGGGTTAACAGAAAAAGAGCAAGACGATTGTTGGAAATTCTACCTTAAATATGAAAATAGAGAATTTGACAGCAATGATAAACTAATAAGTTTTAAGCCCTTTTATTTTGGGAATAATAAATAAATATTCAATATAAGGATAAATTATGAAAACAGGAAAACTAATAAACATTCAGGGAGACAAGTGGAAAGCAAAAGCTATATCAGTAGATGGAGAACTACTAATGTGCTGGAGAACAGGAGAGGCTTGTAAGTCGAATTGTGTAGCATGGGAAGAGTATGAGCAGAGAGGAAATAGTGTTACATATGATAAAATTAGATGCAAAGCACTACCTATGAAATTTTTAGGCAATCAAGATATAGCTATAGTGAGTGAAGAAAAATAAGTATATTAATTAACAGTAGATTTGAAATACTTGACTTATGAATTATAAAGTAGGACAAAAGGTAAAAATAAATAAAAAATACATCACTACATCGGATATAGGGAATTTGTTGAAAAAATATGATTATATAATGACTATAAAGAGTATAGATAAATACCATTGTCAGTTTGAGGAAGATGGTAGTTGGTGGAATATAGGGTGGATAAAAGAACTACCTGTTCCTATTAAAACTAGATGGGAGCTGTTAGATATAAGATGAAGTATGAAATAGGAAATAAAATTAAACTAAAAGAAGATATAAACACTACTCAATGGGATAAAGCTCTTGAAAAAGAATATCTTAATCTTAATCCTAAAGTAGCCACTATTTTATCTATAAGTAATAATTTTATAAGCTTAAAAGAAATAAGTGGAATATGGTTTGATAGAGAGATAGAAGGACTATATTCAGAATCTAAACCTATAACTAATCCTGTTAAAAGTAGATTTGAATTACTTGACATAAGAGAGAATAATGGATAAAATAAGTAAAAGAAAATTAGAGTCATATAAAAGAGCAGAGATGGTGTGCCAGGAACTACGTTATCAAATATCAATTGCCAGTAGAAATGATATGAATAAAGTTTGTAATTATTTACTATACTGGATGGATAAGACAGGTAATATAAAATATAACAGGCCAAAAAAGTTAAAAGTTAATAGAAAAACACCAATTATACCTGACCCACCTAACCCTCCTCCTAAAAGAGTTATTAGGGAGGGAATAAGGATAATACAAGAATAACACTCTTATTAACTTAAAAACAAGGGTTGGCAATGACAGTAAAAGATAGCAAAACAAAGTGGTAATAAAAGGAAGAATACCTATATATCTTATTTTGTAGCACCAAGAATACATATTACCTTGGTTATAAGGCAAATAGGGATATTAGACTAATCTCAAAATAAATTAAATATTATTACTAAATATGAAAAAATACATAGGGACTATAATAGTAGAAAAGCTAAAATGGAGTATAACGAAAATAAATTATAACATATATAAATATTCTTATTATGAACAAGATCAATACTCTTACTATACCCCTCAGTATAAAATAACTATTATTTGCGAAGATTATGAAAAAGAAAAATATAGTGTCAAAGGAGAAAAACTTACAGACTATGGAACAAGAATAGGATATACAGAATGGAAAGATACAGATTATTACAAAACAGTAATAGAGACTCTTAAAAAAGATTGTATAGAAAGAACAAAAAAATTAAGGCCTATAGATAATAGATTTGAGATACTTGACATATGAAGTACAAAGTAGGACAAAAAGTTAGAATGAAAAGAGAGGAGGAAATAAAAAGCACATCAGGATGTGTAAGATATAGATCTGATCATAAAGACTTTTTAGAGAGAAATAATTATATAGGAACTATAGGAACTATTGGAGAAATAGAGGATAGTATTTTTAAGTTTCAAGGGTTTGATAAACAATGGAACATAAGAAGTATAGAAGGATTATATGTAGAACCTATTCCTGTAAAAAGTAGATTTGAATTACTTGATATTAGAAAGGATAACTAATATGAATACAATTACTATATTAGTAATAGTCCTTTGTATAAATGTAATAATAGACTTTTTTATAGTATATGGATATAGAGCTCAAATAAGGGAAGTAGAAAAAGCTAAAATTGAAGCACTAAGAATAGCAGTAAATTATATGTACCTTGCAGATGATTCAGACTTCTATAACTCATTATGGGAAATAACAAAAGAACTCTCTACTGATAAACAGTATAAATTAGCAACAAGTGACATACAAAAATTACTGATACAGTTAGATAAACAAACAGGGAACTATGATCCTGATATATGGGAAGAAGATTAATTTCCCCCGAAAAGAAAAATACAATGAATATATATAAATACAATAGAAACAAATGGATGGCATTGGAAAGTATATCAACTATCAAAATACTCATATATGTATAAGTATGGAAGTAAAGAGTCTGATTGTAGGTATAAAGTAACTATTAGACAAAATGAGAAAGCAGAATTAATAATATATGGTGAAGAATGGAGACACACTTCATGGAAAGAATATGAGAACTGGGAACAAAAAAATCCTACTATGACAAAAGCGTTCAAAGAAGATTATATGAATAAAATGAAAAATCCACAGGAACTTAAACCTATAACTTCAAGATTTGATATATTAGACTTGGAATTAAGATTATGAAATACAAAGTAGGACAAAAAGTAAAAATAATGAACACAGAAGAATTAATAAAAGAAAATCCTCTAGCTGAAGCTGACTATTCTCAAGATGCACTTAATATTCTAAATATAAATAATTACGTATTAACAATAAAAGGGATAGACTCATCACTTGGTGCATATCAAATGAAAGAAGACCATAGACAAGGGAATACAGGAATGTGGGCAGAATATGCTATAAAAGAACTGTATATAGAACCAACAGATTTAACAAATATTATAAACTCAAGATTTGAAATACTTGATATAAGGAAGAACTAAATATGAAAACAGAAAAACTATGTAAAGAGAGAAAGGAAGCACCAAAATGAAAGCACTTATAATAAAGGAAAAAGAAGTTAAGAATTTACTTGATAGACTTGAACTGAGAAATCTAAAACTTACAAAAGGACAGTTCACTGAGGATACTATACATAGACTTTTTCATTATGAGGTAGTAAAATGGTTCCAAGAACAAGGATTAGATAAGTAAGAAGTAGGGTTAGAAGATAGAAAAATAGATATAAATACTAATAAGAGAGTAGGTTTTAGTTATAAGGTAAAATTATAAGGTAAAATAAATTAGTCGTCAGTTCCCGACAAACTAGACCTATTTTCTCTTCAAAATATAATAGATTTTAATTCTATTCTTATATTAAATGTACTTTATATCTTTTATCTTAAATATAAACTACATCTTAAATACTTAATATATTTATACTTATGAATACTTATTAACTATAAACCTAATGCCTGGACAAAAAAGTTGTCATAAAAATACAGACTTTTCATTTTTCTATTGTATGTAAAACAAAAATATGTTATAATGTTAAAAACTAATAGTCTGTATTTTTGTAGCACCAAATATAATCCAGACAGTAACTTTTTATAATTACTATATAGTAAAGGAGTTAGGAATGTCAGAGATAATATATAATCCATTAGAAGTAGGCAAAGATGTATTAAATAGTCGTGGTTTTTTAACTAAGGTTAGGAAGCACCATTTAACAGACAGTGAGTTAGAGAAAATAAAGGAGAAATGGACTAATGACCTTATTGGAGTTGATAAAAGGATAATAAGTAAGGCAGGTAAATATTTCTTTAATCCTTATAGGAAAGGCATTTATCACTATCAGATACAGTCTTTATTTTTACTAGGTTGTAATGAGTGGCATAGTTTGACTGATATAGTATCTAAGATGGAGGAGATTATGTCATTAGTTCCTTGCAGGACAAATATAAATTTTACTTCTTGGGAGAAGTTTAGGAGTAAGGCTAATAAACATGATGCTATTAGGTGCAAGGACTACATAGGTAGGATACAGGAGAACATGGTATTTTTTCAGAGATTGAATAAATTACATCCTTATGGTTATAAATTAAGACAGGTGAGAGCTGCTGTTGATATAAAGAGAGTTAGTGTTTTAGGTTTTGTAAATGGTTGTTATTACTACAGGTTATCTACTTATAGTAGTATAGAGAAATCATTACCTATTAGAGATTTTAGTCAATTTATATTCCCTATGCCTGAGAGGAGATATATAAGTTATAAGTTTATAGGTACTATAATAACTAAAGACAGAGTTATAAGAAAAGGGGTAAAGATATGATTAAGTATTTTATAAAGTATATATTGTTCATTATAGCTCTTATACTTGGTTTTTTAGGGTTTGTTAAGTACTCTATATTAGTTATTATTTGTAGTATATTGTATATTATAGCAGTTAGTGAATAGATTTTATTTTTTATTAAGGAAAATATTATGATTAAATGGGCTTTATTAGGATTAAGCCTTATAGGTTTTTGTCTTAATTCTTCTAGTGAGATGATTTTAATATGTTTAGTTGGTAGTTTAGTGTGCCAACATATAGATAATAGATTAAAGTAAGTATATATGTAGCACTGATTTAAGTTAATATATTTCCCAAAAATTAAATTAGAAAGATAGAAGATGAGATGTCATCAATGTAATCAGGATACTATAAAGATACATGAGAGTAATGGTTCTCTTCATATAAAGTGTGATATATGTGGATTAGATATAGATATTGGACTTATTTCAGATAGTGAGGGAATAGACTTATTTATAACTAATATAGTGGATCTATTCATATATAATGAAAATTTAGAAAGTGCTGAGAAGTTAGGTAGTGATAATTACATTGATGGTAAGGAGTTAGGAGATAACCCTTATCTTTTAAGTGGTGATCAGCTTATGTTAAACAGGAGTTGGGAGAGGGGTTATATTAGTGAGAGGGAGAGTTATGAGAATGTAGCACTGATTATATCTTCTGAGAGGATGGAGAAAGAGTTAAGTAGAGAGGTGGAGAGACTAGAATTAGATAAAGAATATTATAAAGATCAACTTATATTATCTAGAAAACTTAAAGACAGTATTTTTATATGTATTGATGAATTTTGTTGTAAGTTATTAGACAGAAAGATTTTAAGTATATTTTATAGGAAAGATGTAAAGAAATTTATGGGGAATCTGAACAAGAACTATTACAAAGAAAATCCAGACAGTTAGTTTTTTGTATATATGAGAGTAAATAGAAATAAAATAAAAATATTTATTAAAAGGGAAGAGTTATGATTAAAATAGAAATAAACAAAAAAGAGATGGATAAAGCATTTAGTGACCCTAAAAATGAACTTATAGGTCGAAAAGCAAGGGTATGGTTTGGGGAATATATAAACCATATTGAGAGTATTCAGACTGTTCTCATTATAGAAGTAGATGAGAAGGATGATTATCCTGATAGACCTGAGTGTGATAGAGGTATCAAATATTTTAATGGGGAGAGTGTAGAAAATGCTACTAAAGAGCAGGTTATAGACCTGTTAGATTATGTAAATATATAAATTATTTATTTTTATTAAGGGCATTATTATGAGTTGGTATTGGATTGTAGCGGTTTTATACACTATTTTGAATGTTGTGAGAGGTATTAAAGAACTTAAAGATAGTGAAAATCCTGATAAATATTATAGTTTTATACTATTAATTTTAGGTTCTCTATTTTTAACTCCTATAGCTATACTTATTGATATTTATGATGAAATAAAGAAGATATAGAGATATGTAATTAACTATAGCACTGAATAGTATCTAAAACGTCTTGTTTTTAATTGTATTAAAAGAAAAAGATATATTGGGCTCATAGGACCTTCATTTAAGAGATTGATCCTGGGCAATTTAAGAGCTTTTAGAGGTATATAGAAAAATTAGATATAAAGGATAGAAAAATGAAAAAACTAATTGTTTGGCTTGAAGAGAAAATGAAAAATCCATTAGTAAATATATTAGTATCTCTATTAATTTATATATTAGGTGGGATATTTATGTTAATCGGAGTTATTTTAGCAGTAAAGTCTTTATATTTAGTATGTGGATTAATGTTTATTATAGGATTTATATTGGTTTCTATACCATGGTTTTTGCCAAAAGATAGATTCTTTACTCATTTCTCAAAATAAATAAAGGTATTTCTTAATAAAGACAGAATTTCAAGCATTGCTTGAAAAAATATAATTAGTATCATTTCTTTTCAAATAATCCAGACAAGTAGTTTTTTATTATAGTAAGTATGAGTAAGAACTTAAATACATTTGCTATAGGATTTGGATTATATTACTTATTAAGGTTCATAGTTGCCTTTTATCCTGCCTTTGTAGTATGTTTTTATATATATCAAGACATATTAGTGGATGATCCTGGAGAGATATTAGGAGCCTCAATAGTAGGAGGTATTAACTTCTTCCTATGGTATTTCTGTATATTATGGTTAATAGGGAGAACAAGAGAAGATATTAGGACATGGTGGACTATAATAGTTATATATCTAGTTACTTTACACCCTTTTATTCAAATAGTCAAATGGATTTGGCATACTAATGAAAATGGAGTTTATACACAGATAGTATGGCCTGGTTTTGACTGGGTTCCTTTCTTTTTTAATTAAATGGAGAAAATAGTGAAAAAAACAATCTATATAGCTAATGGGCTTATTTATATAAAAATAGGTTTTTTGAAGAAAAAGCTGATAAATGGTCTTAATAAAGATATTAAAGAATATTTTAATATGAATTCAGATGGAAAGTATTCTATAAAAATTACAAAAGGAGATACTTATTCATTTAAGAAAGAGCTTAATGATTCTATAAAAAGTCTGACAAAAGACTCTACAATACGTCGATTTCTAATAGATGAAAGTGACTATAATTATAATATATATGACAAAGAAGGTAAAAGAATAGGAGATGTCCATATAGAGAGAGGAGAAGAGTTATTTTTTCAACCTTCTTCGAAAAAAAGATTTAATATAACTGTGAAAAAATTAAAATGAAAAATAAATAAAGGGATTGTGAGAAATTAGTAGAATTTTAAGCAAAGCTTAAAAACTTTTCATTTCTTTATAAAATCCAGACAAGTAGTTTTTAGTCCTATATAAATATGAGTAGAGAGAAATTGAACGTAATTAAATTAAATGAGATTAACCCCAAACCTATACCAAGAGCCTTAACAGGGTTTGATGAATTAGACTACATATATGGTTATAGTAGGTTCCCTGAAGGTATATATTGGGGACTACCTCAAAATAAGATTAGTCTATGGGCAGGGACAAGTGGTATAGGCAAGAGTAGATTAGCAATAGATGTTGCTAAGAATTATTCTTCTATGGGTAATAAAGTTCTTTATATACTTACTGAAGCAGAATTAGAGGACTTTGGGAGTTGGGCTAAAGACACTTCTAAGTATAATACTTTTTATTGTAGTGGTGAGAATAAGATAGAAGAGATAATAAAGATTATTTATAGTATAAGTCCTAATTTAGTTTTTATAGATAGTATAAATGAGATAGAAGAATTTGAGAGTGGTTCTAAAAAAGAGACTAGAAGACTAATAAATGGGACTAAGGATAAAATAGGACTAAGAAAAGCTACTGTTGATGTAGGCTGTCATACTGTTTTATTAGGACAGTTAAATCAAGACAAGACTATTAAAGGTGGAACTTCACTACCTCACTTAGTAGATATAGCACTGAACCTAACTCCTTATCAGAAAGACAGTAAGAGATGTTTTGTAGTAAGTGTAGGTGTTAAGCATAGATATGGAAAGAGAGATAGTGCAGGTATGTGGTGTCATAAAGAATATGGAGTAGAATGTGCTACTGATACAAGGTTAAATGACAAAATATGGTGCGAAAGTCACGATATAGTATTGACTACTCCTAAAGAAAGAATGGTCAAAGAAGTAGAGGAAGATAGAAGAAAAGAAGAGATAGTAGAGAAAAAGAGTATTTTTAATTTATTTCGAAAATAAATAAAGGTATTAGGAGAAATTAGTAGAACTTTCAAGCAATAGCTTGAAAAAAATCATTTCTTAGAAAAATCCAGACAGTAAGTTTTTAGAAGATATAACTATGGAGATTAGCAAAAGTCCATTAGTTATTCTATTTGCTAATTATTCCAGCTTAACTAATGGCATTTTTAATTAGAGAAAGAGGTAGAAAAATGATTATTGATACAAATGAATTAAAAAAAGAAATAGAAGAATATACGGAAAAAAGTTTAGACATTTGTAATACTAAAAAAGAAAAAGAGAAGTGTATAATTAGAAAAGATAATATGTTAACAGCTCTTTTATTACTTAAAAATATTAAAAAAAGACTTGATACTTTTAATAAAGAAATTAAAGAACTTGATGAAAAGTATAAACTATAATATAAAAATAGTACTTGACAAGTGAATAGAAAGTTGTTATAATTTTTTTGAAGAGTGTGAGCGACTATAAATGTATATAAATATTGATTGGGTAGTGTGAGTTGGTATTTACAATTTTTACTTCTTAATCTCCAAGACTCTCTGCCCATTTATAAAAAATGGGCAGTGTGTCCCTACGATTAAGAAGTAAAAATATGTGTGATTCAAAAAAATTATAAAAATAAAGGTAGGTTTTATCCTTAATTTAGGTGGGATTTAGTACTTGACAAGTGAAAGAGTATTTTTTATAATTTCATTGATGTTTATAGCGTTTAACAATGAAAAGGATAAATATATTAATTTGGAACAAAATTAACCCAAGCTTAATTTGTTGTGATAATCTTTAATGAAATTATAAAAAACACTTGATAGGTAAAGTAGATTTGATATATTAGACAAAATCATCACCCTCCTCCGAGGTGCTGGGAGGATAAGAGCTGAAGAAGTTCTTTTTGTGTCCTCCCAGCTTTTTACTTGAAAAGTGAAAGAAAAGTAGTATAATGAATAAAGCTTAATCCACTTTTTGGTTTTTAGTAAATGAGTAGGGAGTAGTCTCCAGTCGGCTACTCTTTACTCTATATTTTAGGAAAAGAAATATGGAATATTGGGATAGCAAATATTCAGTAGAATGGGCTTACAATAGAGCCAGAGAAGATAAGTCTAAATCATGGAATGAAGTAATGAAAGAATGGGAAGAATATTAATAAAATAATTAAGTATATTAAAGCACAAGATAATACTTTAGCAGCTACTATTATTCTTTTCATAGTAGGACTATTAGTAGGTTTTCTTGGAGCTGTTACGATAGCAGTAACTTCTTCTCCTGCATTTGGTGTTTTCGGTGGGTTAGTAATTTTTATGGGAATTGTTTTAGTTGTATTCGGATTTGTGGCACTATGTGTTTTTATAGGACAATTATAAAATAAATTTATCAAACAACTCTCGTGACACTGAATTGATAATCACGGCATATTTCAATCCAGGTTTTAATAAGTTGAATAGTGGCATCGTCGTCTGATAGAATGGGTTCTGAAATGTTTCCTTGTCTTGGTTATCGACTTAAATAGACGTTGTATTTTCTTCGGAAAACCGTCACACTCTATTGCCTTACTAAGGCCTATTCTACTTTTTTCTTTATTGTAAATATTACTTGAAAAGATAGATGCAGGTGGTCCTAATAGAGGTATCTATTGAAGAGTTCGATTTTCTTTTGGCTGTAGAGGTTCAAATCCTTAAATCTATCTTTTTTTTATTCTTAAATCTTTTCCCTTTATAAGTGAAAAACTTCTCGATATAATATCGAGATTATATTACTATTTTTAAGGGAGAAAATAACTATGCCTGAAGGTAATGTTAAGTGGTTTGACAGTAAGAAGGGTTATGGTTTTGTAGAACATGAGAATAAAGACATATTCATACATTATACAGCATTTATAGAGGATTTTACACTTAATCACAACGATATTATTTCTTTTGATATTGTTGATGGGGAGAAGGGTAAGAAAGCTCAGAATATATCTAAAATAATTATTTAATATTCTCCAAAAAATAAAAAGGATATTAAAAGTATTCTCCTAATATATATAAAAAGACTAATTTTTAGCTAAAATTATATAATAGGAGAATTACAAATGGCACAAGAAATAGGACCAATAGCAAAACCAGTAATATGGTTAGTAGGACAGCAGTTAAATTCTGAGAGTATAGATGAATTTTCAGGAAGAGTAGATCATTCAAGGCATCTAAATCCTGCTGAGACAATAGAAATAGGGGGAGTAACTACTTTCAAGCAGGAGAAGATTCTAACTTTTGATAAAAGAGCAAGGATTATAATTACAGCTCAAGTTTCACCTAAAGCTAATTACACTAGGGAGAGTGGAGTATTAGACTCATTAACTTTTGAAGGTAATCAAGCCAATAACAACAGAGAAGCTGTTAATAGATATGCTGAGACATATTATACCCTAAATGGTAAAGAGCCTGTTAGGACTAAAGCTAATTTGTATAATTATCTTGATATGAATGATGGTATTTATGATGGAAACCCGAGTAATGATACTAATGACATAACTAATTTATCTGCTTTAGGTTTTATATTATCAGCTAGTCCTACTGGTAGTGATCTTATTACTCTTAAAGCAGTAACTTATCAGAATGGAAATAAGAGTAGAGTGGCTATTGCTAAGTTCAAAATAGCTAGGCCTCAAGATTATCTTACTTTTGAGAATAGAGATACAGGTAGTCAATAATAAGTAAATACATATCATCTAAAACTACAGCACTTAATTAAAAAGTGTTGTAGTTTTTCATTTCTTTAGTATTTATAGCACTTAATAGTAGTGCTATCAATGCGTTTATTATTAAAATCCAGACAGTAAGTTTTTTACTAATATGTATTGTTAATATATTTGCGGAAATTAAAAGGAAGTACTTATGGCTAAACGAGGTATAAAAGACTGTCCAAATTGTAACACTGAAGTAGGAGTAAGAACTGTTCTTTGCCTTTCTTGTTCTTATCATTTTCCTACAGGAGAGGTTAGAAAAGACTTATTAGAAAAGAAGAAAAAGACTACAGAACCTAAAGTTTTTACTTCTTTAGGGCAAGGAAGAAAACAATGTCCTGGTTGTAGTACTATAATAGCAGGAATAGTAAAAGTATGTCATCAATGTAGTTTTGACTTTGTTCCTGGTATAGAGAAAAAGAAAAAAGACAAAGAAGATAAGAAGAAGAAAAAACAGAGAAAGAAAGAAGAGAGAATAGAGAATAGAGAAAAAAGGATTGAGGAGAAGAAAAGAAAAAGACAAGAAAGTGGTGAAAAAGGAGGAGAAAGAATATCTCCTACTACTGCTAAATTACTTGCAGAAGTAGGACCTTATGAAGAAAGCCCTAGATTGACTAAAAAAGAACATGCTGAAAGAATATTGGGGTACGGAGAGAAGAGAGCTAAAATGTTATTAGGAGCACATGATGTCCATAAATGTTGGAGTCATGTTGATTGGGATGTAGTAAGAGAGGGAGTAGAGAATGAAAAATAAAATAGAAATAGAACCTTATAGTTATAGTTGGTATGGATTAGTTGTTAATGATGTCTTATATCTTATAGATCGTTTTGAGCTATTAGTAGTTCCAACTATTAATGATTTTGAGGGAGATAGAAAAAAGGATATGAATATAAGGTAGTTAAATTGAAAATAAAAATAGTTAGTGAAGTAAAGGATGAATAATCCAGACAAGTAGTTTTTAGGAATAATATATTATGAAGATATGCCCAGAATGTAAAGAAGAAGTAAAAGATGATGCAAAAATATGCAAATACTGTTGGAATAAAGATTTTCTAACCAAGAAACAAAAGAAAGAAAACGAAAGTTTTCGTCTTTGGAGAGAACATTTTAGAGAGGGCATGAAAGAATATGACATTAATAAAAGTGGATTTTTTGTCAAGAGGTAGATATTAAAAATATAATATAAGGAACTGAGAAAAATGTGCGATGGCCAAAATAATGATCTATTAAAAGAAGCAGAAAAAAAGAGGTTAGAGTTTGAGGCAAATGCAAGACAAGGTATCTTTCCTGAAAATTACAATGTTATGGATTTGTTTAAAATATTTGATAAGAAACTTGGAATATAGGATATGCATAGAAAAGACAAAACTTTTGATGATTTTTATAGAATAAGAGAGTCAGTTCATGGCAACTTCTTTTATCATATATCTACTAACCACAGAGCTTTATGTGGTAGGACTATGACTTTATCTACAAGTATTCCTTTTTCATATTGGGGAACAAAGGGTCATTTAGAAGAAAGGTATTGTGAAGAATGTCAAAAAGAATATGATAAAAGAGAAGGACTAAATAATCCAGACAAGTAGTTTTTAGTTATAATGTGTTATGATATGCTTAAGATGTGGATATTGTTGTAAAAATCATTGTGTTGTTATAGTAGATGATCCTGAAAAAGGCATAGATCAGGATAATATTATAGTCCATGATGGAAAAGGAATCCCATGTAAACATTTAATAGAAAATGATGGAGAATGTTCCTGTTCTTTACATGATTATCCGTGGTATAAAGATACTCCTTGTTTTGCTCATGGGCAGATAGAACAGGGTAACACTAATTGTAGATTAGGTGAATATATATTAAAGAATAAAGAGGTAGAAGAATGATTAGTGGAACTCCAGAACAACAAAAACAGGAAGTAATTGATATAATAGAACATTTAGTAGAGATGAAATATTATACTTTAGAAGAAATATTAGCAGAAATAGGTGATGATCTTTGTCATTTATGGGAATAACAGCATGAGTAAAATATTACAAATAGATGATCTGGATATTGGGACATTTATAACTATCCATACAGGGGCAGAATTTACTCCTATAGGTAATTTCAATAGTAAGCAAAAAATGACAAGAGAAAAATATTTTAGCTTAAAGGGATATGTCCTTAAAGTAATGGCTATAGAACTTCCTTATGTATCAGTGAATTACCATGTTTTTGAAAAATTGCAAAATGAGGTTATTGATATCAGAGATGCATCGTTAATAAGACTTAATAATGAGTTTGTAGTTGCAGTTGATCCTTTATTTAAGGATGATATAGTAGAGAAAGAAGATAGTAAAAGTTTATTATAAAATGTTTTAAGTGTATATTTTTTACTTGACATATAATAACCGATATAGTATAATGTAGTTTAATTTAATTAAATGTATTTTTTGAAAGGACAAGTCATGAAGAAGAACAAAGGTTTTACAATTATCGAGTTAATAGCAGTGATAACAATTATTGCTCTAATAATGTCAATCATGGTTCCTGGCATTAGAAGGGCAAAAGAAATTGCTATGGATCTAAAACAAAAATCTCAACTTAGAGAGGTTGGTATTGGTCTTGAATTATGGTCTTATGATAACGACAGTGATTATCCAGATTCAACTGTTTTAGGAGCCACTCTATATACAACAGGATCCCACCGTTTGGCTGAGGCACTGCTTGGTAGAGATGGACAGGGCTTTGATTCCTTATCTACAGAGGATGCAGAAGCAGATGCAGCAACAGGAACTGCTTATGTTTCTCCTTTGAATAGGAATAGTAAATATCTTGAATCAGAAGATATTGAAATGTTTCAGTTAGCTCAAATTTATGGGGATGATACGTTGACTGGCAATGCTTATCCAGGAGATTATAATGCAGATGTAACAGCGACTGGTGAGACTCAAGCAGGAGTTTTAACAGATATATATAAAAATAGAAAAATTATTATGCCTATTACTAATAAAAATGTAAAAATAGGCTCTCCAATACTATATTTTAAGGCAAAAGATACTGATGTATTTAATGATACAGCACCGACAACAAGTGTCTTTAATTATGAAGATAATATGGATATTTTTGCTCTTGGACATAACGTAGATGGTGTTGCTAATCCTCATCCATATAGTACTATTGCAAATTTTTATAGTCCTAATAGTAATTTAATTAATGATAGTATTAGGCCTATTATAGACCCTGTTCCTTACAATAGAACTTCTTTTATACTTTTATCTGCTGGTTCTGATGGACTATATGGTACTAAAGATGATGTTATAAATATATCTAAATAACTAACGGATTATAAATAATGTAAGGAAGCATATTTTTCTCAAATATAGGGGAGAAAATATGGATCTTTTTGTAGATAATTTAGACAAGATAAGAAAAGTAGTTGAGTTTATAGTAAGAGACTACCATTATCGTTATGAAGTAAATGAATTAGTTAATACTGCTTATATAAGCTATAGAACTGCTATAAAAAACAATCCTTCATTAGTATATAGTCAATTTAACAATATACATGTCCTTATTAATCGAGTAAGATTTGACATCCGAGATTATGTAAGAGAACAGAGAAAACTTAGAGTGATAGAAAAGATGGAAAGAGCAGGAATAGAAGTTCCTCTATTTTGCAGTACTTCTTTTCAATCTTATGATGAGGATGATAAGATAGCACATGTTGCTCCTCCCGATAATCGAGAAGATAGTTTTGAAGAGAGTGATACTAAAGATACTTTAGACTATATAATGAATAACTCGGGGCTAACAGCCGTTGAGAAAGAGGTCATTTATAGTCGTTATGCTGTGGGGAAAACAATAAAAGAAACAGCAAATATAATGGGCAGATCTCCATCGGGTATTAATGATATTAGAAAATCTGCGATGGAAAAAATACAAAGTAAAGTAGAAAGAGAACGTCTAGTTTGTTAATAAATAATTTTACTTCCTTTTTCTAGATTATCCTCAGCCCATAAAGGCTGCAAATTAGGCAAACTCCAGCAGTACTTGAATTCTACATCGTCAGTAGAAGTAAATACAAAGAAAGTTTTAGGTATGACATGATCAATATGCCAACCATAAAACCCATAATTCTCCCAAGTCATGCCTTCAGTAAATAAACTTTCTAAATGAGTTTTTAATTCTTGAGATGTATAACCAACTAAAGTCTCCCAGTGCCTTCTATTTTTAGATAAATTTTTAGTTTTAAGAGATTGATTAATCGCTTTGCTTATGTTTTTACCTATTCTAAATGCTATATCTTCTTTAAGTTTTTTTTGTCTATATATATTTCCTACCTCTATGCACCTTTTCTTATTTTTTCTGTACCATTTTTGGTTCTGTACTCTTATCTCTTCTTTATTATTTTTGTAATATATTTTATTTCTTTCTCTAATTTTTTCTTTATTCTTTTTTTTATATCTTTTCTGTCTTTTTGCTATTTTTTCTTTGTTGTTTTTTCCATATTCCTTATTCATTTTACTACGACATTCCTTACACTCATCCGCAGCCTTATTAGTTTTTTTAATATAATAAAACTCTGTCAACAACTTACTTTCACCACATACCCTACATTTCTTCTTTTCTTTATCTCTTTTTCCCATTTTTCTCCTTATCTATTAAAAAAGAGTAAATTCTAATTCCTAAACGCGGATAAAGGAAAAAGAAGATACTCTTAATATTTATTGACTCCGCATTTAATACTTATATATTCTATTATATATCGACAATCCCTCTAAAAAACTTAAATAATCCAGACACTAACTTTTTAACTAATATCTACTGTCAATATTATTTAATTATTTTTGGAGATAAGTAAAATGGAAGATTTTGAAAAATGGCATCTAAATGATAATGATGGAATTATCTATGCTTCAACTGAAGAAGTTTGTAGTATTCTATCAGATAGTGACGAAGACATGAAAAGAGCATCTTTAATCCTTACTGCCCCAGAAATGTATGCTACACTTGAAGATTTAATTTTTCATGTGTCAAATGATGGAATTCCTTGGTCAGTTTTGTCTGAAAAAATAGAGAATGCTAGAAAAGTTTTGACTAAAGCCACTACTAATCCTATTTAATTATTTTGAAGATTAACTATAACACTCTATCACTACATCACTTACAGTAATATATAATATTTCTTATTTTTCTCTTGACAAATAGATTAAAATATGTATAATGATAAGATTGGAAGATAAACAGTTATTTTTAGAAAGGTAGAAGTATGTATCAATTATTAGGACTTATAGCACCACCTGTTTTACTACTTATGTTAGTAGTAATAGCCATTGTTCTTATTATCGTTATCCCTATGCTTAAAAAGAGCAAAAGTGTTAAGAAGTTAGCAGATGATTTATTCAAAGATCAAGTTGAAGATACTCCCAAAGACACTATGAAGAACATATCAAAAGAAAAAGTAGAACTTAGTAAACAAGCTGATAAGAAGATAAAGGATGCTGAAAAACTTAAAAGTGAATCAGAAGATATTAAAGATTATCTTGGAGATAAAGATACTAAAGAAGAAAAGGGGGATAGTTAATGGCATAAAAACTGTGGAGGTTGTATTGATATAGTTTGTAGTAAATCGTGTAGTATTAAATTAAAATGATGTAAAAAATTAAATTAAAAGGAAAAAGTTATGAGTAACAGAGCAATTATGATTTGTGTATTGGTAGTAATTGGTGTCGGAGCGGTTCTTGGTTGTATGAATGGCTATTTTGGTCAGAATGACGATCAGGATTGGCAAGTATTGCAGGGGCTTGGTGGTAAGATGTCAGTAAGAACTGATAGTGGTATCTATCAGAAGAAGTTTGCAACAGATTGGACATATCCGAAAGTACAGAAAGTTTATTTCTCTTCTGATGTTAGAGAAGGTTCTGCTCAGGATGACTCTTGTAAAGTAGTTTTTAGTGACAAGGGTACTGCTACTTTCTCAACTATGGTTCTGTATCGTTCACCATATATGTTAGCTGGCCTATCTATCCCTGATATTGATGCTGAAGGGAAACAGCCAAAGGGCCTAAAAGAAGGAGCAGTAGCAAACTTCCATCGTCTTTGTAAGGGTGATATTAAGGCTGCCGATGGAACACTTCTTGCAAGAATTAAAGAGTATTCTCGTATCACAGCGTCTGGATATAACGCCTCTCAAGCTGTAGATAACCAGGAAGATTTTATAGCCGCTATCAGAACAGCTTTGAAAAATGATACTACACTTATCTCTTATGGGATAGATGTTGAAGAAGTAACTCTTAGTGACATCGTATTTGACGACCCTACTTTGCTCCAATTCGCGAAACAACAAGAAGCTATTTTGGCATCTAAAAACGCCGAAGCAAAGAAAGTTCAGTTTGATATGGAGAAGCTCGAAACCGAAGCTGATTTTGCTGAACAGATTGCTCGGGTAAAAGGCGAGGCTGATATGGAAAAGATGACTCAAGTTACTAATGCCCAGAGAGATAAAGAACTTGCTGAAATTAAGGCAGAAAAGTTAGTTAGAGTTGCCGAATTTACTAAACAAGAGGCAGATATAGTTGCGTCTAAAAAATTGTCAGTAGCTAAAATTGCTAAAGAAACTCTTCTAATGGAAGCTTCTGCTAAGTTTGAACAAGCTGAAATTATGGCTCAAACGGCAAATGAAACGAAGAAGGCTATGATTGCAGAGGCAGAAGGTCGCAAACAAGCTATTGAACTGTCAGGTGCTATCACCGAATTGGAGCAGGCACAGATCCAGGCAGAAGTTGATAAGGCTAAATATGTTGCTGAAGCACTTGCTAAGATTAAGGTTCCTCAGACTATGATATTTGGTGGTGGAGATAGTGGAACTTCTACTACTGATAACCTTATCAATTTAAGACTTATGGAAGCTAGTGGCCTTTTTGACAAGGTAAATGTTAATAAGACTGACGTGCAACGCAGAGTAAGACCTTCTGTAAAAAAGTAAATAAATAACCCACCTCCATGGGATTACATTAAAACTCCCTGTCTTTAATTAGGCAGGGAGTTTTTTATTGGACTAATAGATAATTTTATTACTTTTTGACCAGTTATCCTCAGCCCAAAGTGGCTGTAAATTATCTAGACTCCAGCAATACTTAAACTCTACATTATCAGTAGAGGTAAATACAAAGAAAGATTTAGCAATGATATGGTCAATATGCCAACCATATTTACTATAATTCTCCCAAGTCATTCCTGGTAAAAATAATTTCTCTAAATGGTCTCTTAATTCTTGGGATGCATAACCTACAAGGCTCTCCCAATGTCTTCCATTCTTAGAAATATTATTAGATTTAAGAGAAGCATGTATTCCTCTACTTATATTAGAATTTAGACGAAATGAAGGGCTATTGTTGTGTCTATCTCTTTTATATTTATTTATTTTTTCTTTATTATTTTTCTTATATTCTTTTTGAATTTTAGCAATTTTTTCTTTATTATTTTTTCTGTACTCTTTATTATATTCTTTCCTATATTCTCTCCTACATTCTTTGCACTCTGTCCTATATGTCTTGCTATCTTTCCTATAATTAAATTCTGTTAATAATTTTTCCTCACCACATACCCTACATTTCTTCTTTTCCTTATTTTTCATTTTCTTTCTCCTTATCTTTAATATACCCTACTATCATCTCTCTTACTACCCCTGTTTGAGTTTTATACTCTTTTTTAGTATATTCTTTGAATTTCTCATATAGTTCTTCAGGTATCTCTATTCTTATTGCTCTGTAGTCATTCCTCATTTTATTACTCCTTTATATTTAGTTTATATGTATTATATTATATATCTATGTAAAAACTCCTTTATTTATTTTGAAAAATATTAAATAATCCAGACAAGTAATTTTTCATTTATATAAGTGTTAATAAAAATTATAACACTAAATCAGGGACATACAATGAAAGATAAAACAGAAAAACTTATTGATGAAAAGATAGAACAAATATCTAACATCTTAAAATGTAAAGATACAGATAGATATATAGGTCAGATTATTGCCTTGGCTCTCGATAAAGTTAGTCCTGAAAAAGGAATGGGAAATTATCATTTAGAACAAATAGATATACATAATAGAGCAATTGCCTTTGAAAAGAGGATGGAGTTCTTTGATAGACTCTTTGATTTTTTGAGAGAGAATAACCATACCAAAGATAATCCAAATATATCGGAACACGATTCAGCTTGGACTTATAAATACAATACGAAGCGTGGAAAGATAAGAAAAGTTATTGCTATAAGTAATATGATGGGGTCAAGGTCTCATCTTTTTATCAAAGAAGAACAATATATAGGAGATGAAGATTGGTCAAGATATTATATTGTAAGGGCTTTTGATAATCCTGATAAGTTTTATAAAGAATGTGGTAGAAAATCCTTAAAGACTCTTGCCCAAAATGGAAAACTTAATTTCTTTATAGAGAATTATGCTGATGGAGATAGAAGACTTTCTTTTGATAGTTATGAGAGTGGGCTACACGATTATAACTTGTTTTCCTATGATTATGAAAGATGTGTTTTAAGATATGATTGCAATGATAGACATAGATCGATCCATAATTATTTTAATACTGGAAAAAGTTGTGAGTATGCTTTAGGACAATTAGAATCAGCATATTGGATGAGAACAGAATAATCCAGACAACAGGTTTTTAGTTAAGGTATAGTATGGATAAAGGAAAAATACATTTAAGAGGATTATCAAGAACAACCTTATGTGGTATAGAGTTAGATATTTTAAGTTCTTCTACATTTGCAAAAAGATGGAGTAGTGTTACCTGTAAAAGATGTATGAGGACACAAGAATATAAAGCCTATCTAAAAGGTAAATTTCGAGAGAAACCTGTTAAGAAAAGTCAAACACAAGGATATGTAGATTTAATTTTGGAGAATAAAAATGGATAAAGAATTAAAATTTACTTGTGTAATATGTGGAAAACATGTCTTAGAATGTGTTATGGATAATGGGTATTCAAGTATAGTTACTTGCATAAGTGAAAGTGGTAATTTTAGATATGACAATGATGCTGTTGAAAGTGATTTGTCTCATTATCAGTGTAATCACTGTGGTCGTCATATAGTATATGAGAATGGTCTTGATATTCAAAATGATGAAGAAGTAGTAGAGTATATTAAGAAAAACTGTAAACAGGAGAAATAATATAGTATGTTAATAGTTAGTATGTTAATAGTAAGAGAAATAGTTTTAACTATAGTACAGTGTCTTGTTTGTCTTGCCATAGTAGCATATATAATAAGTCGTATTAAAAACTATATTAAGAAATAATCCAGACAAGTAGTTTTTAGTTTATATCTATTGTTAATAATAATTTAATTTGGAGAATAAAATGAGTAAGAAAGAATTTCAAAAACGTGTAAAATTAGCTGGTCGTTCCGATGGTTGTCTTAATGGAGAACTTGACATCTCTTATGCTAAATTGGTAGAGTTGTTAGGAGAGCCTAATGCAGGGACAGATGGCTATAAAACAGATGCAGAATGGTCTATTGAGTTTGATGGAGTACCTTTTTCTATCTATAACTACAAAGATGGTAAGAATTATCTTGGTAGTGATGGACTAGATGTAGAGGATATAAGAGATTGGCATATTGGAGGTAGCAATAAAGAAAAGGCTGCTGAATTTATTAAACTTGCATCTTCTGTCAAATAATCCAGACAACTACTTTTTAGTTCCTATAAATATGTAAAGTAAATAATAATTTTAATGTTTTTTGGAGAGTAAAAATGAATACAGTAACAGCAGTACCAAAAGTAGTTACAAATGTTCTTAATCAAATGATTTTGGACAACAAAGAGTTTACTGCCTATGACGTATCATCGGCAGCCAGGAGACTTACTACTGATAGTATCTTACTTAGTGATGTAAAAGATATTGTTAGAGATAAGTTTGTAACAGGACAAATGGAGAATTACAGTAGGAATTATAAGTTTGAAGGTTCAGACTATGTTTCTGTTTATTGTCCTGAAGAGAGTTCTAACACTATATCAGAGAATACTACTGTAGAAGATACAATTACTCCTGTCTCAGAAAATACTGACAATATTGATTCAGGAGTAGTCGTTAAACTAACTAAAGATGGTAGGGTAAATATCCCTAAAGAGTTAATCAAACAAATTACTACGGTAGATGGTAGTTATGACATTTATATTAGTGGCACTCATAGATGCTCTACTACTAATAAAAATGGTTGTATCAGATTTGGACTTAGGAGTTTTGGAATAACAGGAGATAAGGTTAGTTTGGTAGTAGATACTAACAGTATCAAAATAGATAAAATTAGTTAATTACATTTTATGTCTCCTTTATAAGAAGTGAGTAGGTGTGGATCCTGCTCACTTCTATTTTTTCCAGACAAGTAGTTTTTAGTTCTTATATATTGTTAATATAATTTTTGGAGAAATAAAATGAAGTGTATATGTGGAAATAAAGAGTTTCATGCTCATCAAAAATGTAGGTTGGATATTATTTGTGATGGTTCTGGCAACTGGTTGAAAGATAGCCCTAACGACAAATCAGCTTGTTATGATGCAGAAGATCCTTATGGCCCATTTACTTGCACAAAATGTAAAATAGAGTATGAAGAATTGGTAAAATGCCCTGATTGTGATGTGGTTATTCCTAACAAAACAAAGATAGGCTTAACTTGCAAGGGTTGTGGTCATATCTTTATATAATAATCCAGACAACTACTTTTTAATTATTATTTATTATGAGTATTAAAAGTAAAAGAACTTATTGCACTTATCCTATGTCGGAATTTTATATTTATGAAGATGAAGTACCTGACGATGTAAGGTTATCTACTTCTGAAGATTGTTGGAAATGTGAACTTGAGTGTTCGGGTCTTGGTTGTGAAGATTCTAAATGTTGTCTAATAACTGATTAATCCAGACAGTAAGTTTTTAACTATTAACTATTGTTAATATTATTTTTGGAGAAACATTATGAGTTATAATAAAAATACAACTAACCTATCTAGAATAGATACTATTATAGAAGTATTAGAAGAGTTACATATCTCTCATTCTGTTGAACAATTAGGAAAAGTATTAGCAAGAGGAGTAAATGATGATCATGCTAATAGAGAAACTTATACTATGAGAGAATTAAGGTATAAAGACTTTATAGTATTAGAAAGAATGAGTAGAAGTTCTGATTGTGATATAGATGATGTCATATTGAGTTTTAAGTATGATATACCATATTTTGAGAAAATGATGCAAGATGATAAATGGGAAATAGAGAAATAATTTAACAGGAGAATCAAGATGGCTAATATGGGATATTGTAGATTTCAGAACGCTTTTAGTGATCTAAATGATTGCTATGAGAATATAGATGATACAGAGGAAATGAGTGAAGAAGAACTATCAGCAAGAAAAAGACTTATAAAGTTATGTGCCGATATTGCTCTTGACTACGGAGATGTAGTTGAGGGAGTTTTGTAGAAAATTAATCCAGACAGTAAGTTTTTGACTATTATATATTGTTAATAGTATTTTTGGAGAAATAAAATGAAATTCAAATGTCCACAATGCGGAAACACAGAGTTATGTTTTCATACTTGTCAAACTTCTAAGACTCCATTATGTTTTGAAAATGGAAAGTTTGAGCCAGCAGGTAAGGTAGAGGAAATCAACATTGATGAGAGAAAACCTCTGATTAGATGTGGAAATGGTCATGCTCTTAAACTTATGAACGATGAAGGTTATGTCACTGATTGTGATGATTTTAAGTATTGGCTTGCCCAAAGAATACAAATAGATGAAAATAAGGATTAATTAATGAAGATACAAACATTTACAATTGTAGTTGGTGGTAATAAGTGTAATGCTACTTGTCCTTATTGTGTATCTAAACTAACAGGTAAAACTACTTGTAGTGATAAGATAGAAGATATAAATATACGCAATTTTCATAAGGCTTGTAAGTTTGCAAAGATGTCAGGGGTCAGCACCGTATTACTAACAGGTAAGGGAGAGCCTTTACTTTATCCAGATCATATTACAAAGTATTTAGAGATATTAAAAGACTATGATTTTCCTTTTATAGAGTTGCAAACTAATGGAATAGAATTAAATAGTATTTCTGGACATCAATTAGAGAAGTGGTATAATTTAGGACTGACAACAGTCTCTTTATCTTGTGTCCATTGGTATACCTCTAATAATGAGAATATTTTTAAGAGAGATATACAACTTGCCGAAAATATTAAAATGCTACATAATTTCGGTTTCTCTGTAAGAATAAGTTGTGTTATGATTGATGGTATGATTGATGATATAACTATGGTTAAGGGTTTTGTTGAGTGGTGTAAGTTAGAAAAAGTAGAGCAATTCACTGTTCGCCCTGTCACTAATATAAAACATAGTGATTGTGACACTGATGCAGAACATGAGATTTATCAATGGATATTAAAAAACAAATTATCTAGAACTGATATAAAAAAGATAAAAGAGTATTTTGATACAAATGCTACTATTTTATTAGATCTTGCTCATGGTGCAAGAGTATATGACTATAAAGGACAGAATATATCTATTAGTAACTGTCTTACAGAGAGTACTAATCCTGATGATATTAGACAGTTAATATATTATCAAAATGGTAGGCTAATGTATTCTTGGATTTATCCTGGGGCTGTTATAATATAAATCCAGACAGTAAGTTTTTAAGCATTATAGTTTGTTAATAATAATTTTAATTTAGGAGTAGTTTATTATGAGTCAAGGCACTTATGCTTGTCATGCTGATATTGTAACAGATGAGTTTGTTAGGGAAATATGCCAAGAAGAGATAAGAGAACTCGATATAGCATTAGCAGCTTCAGACTATTCTTTGGAAGGATTAGGGGTATGCAATGATAGTGGAGACTTTGAAGGGGAAATAAATGGGGACTTAGATGAAGATTCGGTTGCAATTATTATAGCATCTTACAAAAATCTTTGCAAAGTCTTTCAAGAAAAAACAGGTCTTAGCCTGAACATAAAATATCATAATAAAGAAGATAAAGGGGATGAAGTTGATGGTATGTTTTGGGAAGTTGACGGAGTATATATCCTTTCCGAAGCTGGAGAAAAATATAAAGATAAAATAGAAAGAAAGGCATGGACTGTTTATGGTTAATCCAGACAGTTAGTTTTTAAGTATTATAGTTTGTTAATATTATTTATTTGGAGAAATAAAATGAATAGAGTAGTAAAAATAGGACTAAACACAATAACTTATACTTGTTTAGTAATAGCAATTATATTCCTTATTACAGCTAATAGGAGACTATGTGCAGCAATAAGACTAAATAATGCCTCTAGAGTTATTAACACTAAATCTAATAAACTATGGGATAAGAAACAGCCTCACACTGTAGTCCTATTAAAACCAGGTAAATACGAACAATGGGAGATAGAAGATATAAAGAAGTTTGAAGATGGACAAGAAAAAGAGTTCATAGAATTTCTAAAAAAGGAAAGATAAGATGACTATACTTGGAGAAAGAAATTTTACTCTCATTTCAAGAGGGTTAAAAACAAAAGGAACATTTGATCCTGATAAAATTCTATTTATGTTTGAAGAAGAGTTATATACGGATGAATGTGAAGAAATAGAAGAATTTCTTCAGTGGTGTCACGATAATAACAAGACATTTGGACATGGTAACTATGAATATATATTTTCTGAATTTAAGAATAAGGATATAAAATGAAATCAGGAGACTTAATATCTTGGGAATATACTCACCATTTTAACAGTAAGAGTAGATCACAAAGAATGAAGCATGGAGAGTATATAGGACTAATAAGACATACTTGTAGGTATGATGGCCCACAACTGGCTATGGTTAAATTTCAAGGGAATAAGAGAGTATCTAGAGTTCCTGTATTTGAGTTAATGGAAATGTCACAAAGACGACAAAACCTAACAAAACCTAACAAAAGCACAAAAGGATATAATAGATACTTTTTAATAATCCAGACAGTAAGTTTTTTACTATTATAGTTTGTTAATTAAAACTTTTGGAGAAAAAAATGTCAGATAATTCACTTAAAACTATTACTAAAAATTATGCAGAAACTTTTTCTACCTATTGTCAAAAAAGAGTTAAGATACAGGACAAGATAGAACAGAGAAAAAACAAATAGAGAGATTAGACAAAAAACTTGGTAATCTAATTTATCCTCATTGGATAGAGTTTGTTCTTAAACCTATTGCAGAAGAAATAGTAAAGAAAATGCCAGGATATAGATATGAGACTTTTGGGCCTTTTGGTTTGGCCTGTGAAACTTCTATCCACTTTTATAGGGAAGATGATAAAGGAGAGACTAAACTCCTTACTTTTAGACCAGGAGATTTAGATATAGGGAAGCTTAAATTAGTAGATAGAACTATAAATCGTGGTCGTTATAAACAGGGAACAATGGGAGAAGTAAATGGGGGTAATTATAAGACAATTCCTATGAAAGAAACTATTGATGAGTTAATAGAGTTTATGGATGAAGAAATAGTAATTAACAGTTAATCCAGACAGTTAGTTTTTAAGAAAGATAACTATGGAAAAATTATCTATATATTTTGTTGAATATGTAAAAAATAGTTCTTTTACAGGTATAATGAAAGTTGTCGCTCCTGAAGGAAAAAGCATTAAAGAAGTTAAAGATGCAACATTAGAATATCTTAAAAATAGCATAGGTATTTCTGATATAAGAATTAAATATTTTAATAAGGAAAAATTTTATAACAGAGATATTATTTCTTTATTCACTGAAAAAGAAGATAATTGCGAAGAACCTGAACAATGGATTGCCGTTGAAGATGGTGTTGATAAAGATGGCAATGTTATTTGGGATGTAGAGTTTAGAGATAATGATGGTGGGGGAATGATAGCTACAGTAAATAATTGTAGAGCTGATAAGTCTAAAGATATTGCTGAACGTATTGCCTCTTTACCTGATGTAGAAAAACAAAGAGATGAATTATTAAAAGATTATGACGGAGCAATAACAAAATTTGATAATTGTAGTTTGTATTTAGCTAGAACTCTTGAGAAATTAGGAGTTAATCCTAATGAGTGTCCTGAAGATAGAGAATGGCATGAATGGTTAATAGAACAATTAGATAAGGCAGATATTACTAATAATCCAGACAAGTAGTTTTTAAGGAGTATAGATTATGAAAGACTTTAACCTTACAGGTATGTTTAAGTTATTTAGATTAGTAGCTTGGATAATGATAGCATTATGTTAATATTTTTTTAGAGAAAAAGTGGATATTGTAGAATGATGATAGACACGATATTATCGGACGTAAAAATGACAGAGTCATTTTCGTATATATATTGTTAAGTTGGAGTATTGTTATGTGTAAGTTAGAATTTTTGGACAAGCATTTAATATCATTAGTCAAACTTGCAGTATTGGCATTGGTATTAGTTGCAATGACAGGTTGTGGAGCAGTAGATGGACTCATGGAAGATGTAGCAGGAACAGCAACATCTTTGAGAAAATGGACAGCACCGATGGTAGAAAGAGCAAGAGCCAAAGATGCAGAACAAGATGCAAAGTGGTTGTCGATCTGGCAGGCAGAACAAAATGCTTATGCTACTATTGGCTATGACCCTACTGCTTTTCCTATTAAAGAAGTAGAGGATAAATAAGATGAAAAAGAGGATAATCATATTACTATTATCTATCTGCTTGTTTTGTAGTGGATGTATTGAAGTAACATACTCTTCAAAAGGAAGAATATCATTTTTCCCTGAAAAAGAACCACTACAACCTATGCCAGAGATAGTGGGATATGATTATCCTTATCAGTTAAAAACAATACAAGAGTTAAAAAGAATAGAACCTATTGAAGTAAAAGAAGAACCATTAAGGTTAATATTTACTAAATTTACTAATTAGGAGAGTTGTAATGTTTACTAATATAGATGGTGGTTTTCAGTTTGCTATACAAGGCCTTTTTACTATGGATATTTCTTGGTTTTTTATGTTTTGTTTGTTAAGTTCAATAAATATAGTGTTGTTTGTAGCAAAACTGGGGAAAAAGATTAAGAATAGGAACAAAGAAAATGAATGAGTTTGATGATAAAGCAATGGAAAAGATATTAAAAGATATAGAATTAGATGATTATCATTTTATTGTCAAGTATGGCAGAAAAAGAAAAGATGAACAAAATCCAGACAAGTAGTTTTATAGTACTATATATTATGGACAGAAAAGAATACAGAGAACATTTGAATAAAACTATTGGCTTTGACACTCAAGGTAAAGGAACAAATAATAAATATAAACCTCGATTTCGTCTTTATGGAGATTATTTGTGGCATCAAGATAGAGATATGTTTGAGGTATCTTATCAAGAACATATAGAAAATAATAATATAGACAAGTAGTTTTTGGAGAAATAAAATGGATATAGGACAGATAGGTATGATAATAGTATATACTGCTATATGTTTACTTTTTGTTGCAGTATACAAAGCTATTAAGTGGAGAATAAACAAAAAAGACTGGTATATACTTGAAATGTATGGACTAGTTGACCCTATTCTTCTTGATGATATTTATAGTTTTGAAGAAGAAGTAAGAGTAGAGGTAGAAAGATTAAGAGAATTACCTGAAAATTCTCAAAACTCTTACACTTATTTCTATGTTCAATGGACTGGTAAAATAGGATTTTAATATAATCCAGACAGGTAGTTTTTAGCCTATATTTACTGTTAATGATAACTATGGAGAATAAAAATGGAAGCTGATTCAAAAACATACAAAGGTCATAATATCTCAATTGAGAATGATGAAAGTCCTGAAAGCCCTAGAGAATGGGATAATATCAGTGAAATTCATTATTTAAGTAATCAATATACCTTGGGAGATATTCACCACACAAGTCAAGAAAGCATTAATAATATGCTTGCAGAAGTTAAAAGACAAGGTGATTTAGTCTTTGCTCTATATGCTTATATCCATAGTGGAATAACTGTTTCTATGAAAACTTTTCACGGTAGATTACCACAAGGTCATGCAGAGTTTGATAGTGGAATATGTGGTTTTGTAGTGGTTAGACGTAAGAAGATGTTAGAAGAGTTTAGTAGTAAAAGGTTTACACAGAAACTAAAAGAGAAAGCAGAGCAGTTAGCACAAGGTGAAGTAGATACATTCGACAGTTATCTTCGTGGTGAAGTATATGGTTATATTATTGATGGAGATGAAGATTCTTGTTGGGGATATTATAGTATAGAAGATGCAATGAGTGAAGCAGAGAGTACGATAGATTATATAGTTGAGGATAATATAAAGAGACATTGTAAAAAACTTAAAAGTCAAATAAAATATAAAGTACCTTATTATGCAAGAAAAAGTTTAGTAGCATAATCCAGACAGGTAATTTTTAAGGAAGATGAGTATGCAAATATTCAAAACATATTATAAGTTTAAGAGGGAAGGCAAAGAAACAGGAGAAATTCTTTTTATATTAAGAACAGATTTGTATGATAATTCTCTTGATTATTTCTTAAAACTCTTTGCAGAAGCTAAAAAAGATTTTCCCCATCTTGAAGCAAAGAATGTAATTTGTAGAGAGTATGGAGGAGATACAATTAGTGGGACAAGGGGTATAGAATTTGGCCGTAGCCCATTTCTAAAAAACTCCAAGAAAACAGTTAAAATACCTAAAGGGTATAAAAATAATTATATTATATATCCGATAAAATAGTTTTGGAGAAATAAAATGAGTGAATTTGACAAAAAACAAAAACGTGAAAAAGAGAAATTTGACAAAAAACGATACGATGAAAAAATGATGGAAGAACTAAAAAAGAAACAAGACACATAATGTGTCGTTTCAGGTATATCTTATGATAATGTAATGAAATTACAAAAGGTATTAAAAGCAAAGCTTATTGACTCTAATGTTGTTTCAGGTGGTTTTGCTATATATGCCAATTATCAAGACCCTAGGGTAATTTCTGCCTGTAAGAAGTTTAAGACAGTTGCTGCTCCTGGAGTGTCAAGATTGATAGAAAATACTTTATTAGGAGTCCGACAAGACCAAAAACCAATTCCGAAGAGATAATCCAGACAAATAGTTTTTTACTTATATAAGTATATATGTTACACCGAAACTAAATATTAAAGAACAGGAGGACAAAATGAAGTAGACTATTGTAAGATAGAATGGGGTTTTGGCAGTATATCCATACCAAATAGAAACTGCCCAGCAATTATATTTTATATTTTGGAGTAACAAAATGATTTATACAAAAGGAGATTGGAGAGTTATTACTACAACATTGGGAGACCTGCATATAATGAGCGACCATGATAAGGTTCTTGCTGATGTTAGAAACATAAAAGATAAAGTAGAGTTTGATGCTTTTGAGGATTTCCAGAAAACTAGTGGTAAGAGAGTTAAAAAGGAAAGCAATAAAGAATCTACTGCTAATGCTCATCTAATGGGAGCAGCACCAAAACTATTAGAAAGATGTGAGAAATTCAAAGAATATATGCAAGAAGTAGAAAAGGCAGAATGTGATAAAAATTGTACACCTAAAAACTGCTGGATACAAGAGGAACTTTGTCTGATTCAGCTGGTTATAAATCAAGCAAAAGGACAATGAAATGATATTATCAGTACCTTTTATCTTATTAATATCAGCTATTTTATGCTGGATAATAGGAGTGATTATACAAAAAACTTGTGTCGATGGGCAAGGATTACCTTTTGCAATAATTCCTATGCTTCTTTTCTATATTTGTGGAATTATATTGTTTATTATCACTTTAATAAAGATATAATTTTCCAGACAAGTAGTATTTTACTTTGATAAAGTGTTAATAATAACTTTTCAGGAGAAATAAAATGGTTTATACAGTAAAGAATGTAAAGAACTTTCAAGGTAGAGAAGGGACTGGTTTTGAGTGTTCCTTATACAAAGATGGTAAGAAAATAGGCACTGTTACTGATATTGCTAATGGTGGTGAGGTTGACTTCTATCTTGACAAAGGGGAGAAAGAGATACTTGATACTTACTGTAAGACTTTGCCTAAAACCCATCACCGTAGTAAGCTTTTTCCTGAAGGAATAGAAAGAGATTGTGATTATTTTGTCACAGAACTTGTTGACGATTTTGAAAAAATGAAAAAATATCGCAAGTGGTGTAAAAAAGATACAGTTTATCGTATTGAAACTGATGATAAGGGTTTTTATAGAACAATTAAGAAACCTTATGATAATTGGATGAAAGAGCATCTTGAAAAGAGATATAAGGGACAGGGGCTTATTATTGTTAATGAACTAATAAAGAACTAATCCAGACAACTACTTTTTCAGAGTTATAATTATGAAATTTCATATATATAAAAAATCAACAGATGACAAGGCTCTTTGTGGAAATAAAAACAAAGATTATGCCTTATATGTAGAGGGTAATTATTTTGGACGATATAAGTTTTTTAACTTTTTCCGAAATACATGGGCAATTATGAAACTGCCTAAAAGATGTTCTCATTGTGAGGAAAAACTACAAAAACTACACAAAGAAGAACAGAAAGCATAAGAAGAAAGAGAGTGTATAAATGGATAAAGAAATACTACAATACATGAGAGAGATTACAAGACCTTTTGCCGAACATGATAAGGGTAGGTTTTGGAGGATTCATAATGATAAAACAGTATGCTCTTGGGGATGGGTAGAACCACTATCTCATATTATAAAAGGAGTTACTTATCGTATAGTCTACCTTTCTTTTTCACCTCATAAAAAAGGACAACCCGGTGGATTGTTATTTGACTACATCACTGATAAAGAATATCAAGAGGGATTAGCTAAAGAGTTAGATTTAGTATAATCCAGACACCTACTTTTCTACTATTATATATTATGAATGAAAAAGAATTACAAGTTAGAAATAAGTGTAGAGACATCTGTAATTGTAATGATAAAGAACAGTCTATTACACTTATTAAAAAAGAATTTCCAGGTTGTGCAATAGAAGTATCTTTTAGTTATGAGCCTCTTGGTTTTAAGGATAAAACTCATAAAATGTATATAGGAATGATAATGTGGGAAGATGTAGACATAAGTTTTTAGGAGTATAAAAATGGACAATAAAAAACTAATGAATGGTGTAAAAAAGATTATAAACCATAGAGAACTACAAAAGCAACAATGTAGAATTATAGCAGAAATTCTAAAAGTAGATAATATAGACTTACTAGATGCGTTAGCATCAGTGATAGTGAAGAGAAAACAAAGACTTTTAGAGGCAGAAGAAAGGGAAGAACTGAAGATAATGGAAGAGGAAGAAGATATTAACGATCATATCGAAATCATGCAACACGATATATCTTACTTTTTAAGAGATACAGAATTAAAGATAGAAGATGGAGATTGTGAGTATGAACATATAGCCTATATGATAGGCCAAGGATATAGAGAAGGAGACTTGAACAAAACAGACCGTGATGATGAAGATAATACTTTTACAGGTTGGTGGAAAATAGTTAAGAACTAATCCAGACAAGTAGTTTTTACCTACTATAACTATGGAAAAAGAATCAATAACTAATTCAGATACAAAGAATATGTTAATAAAACTCTGTAATAAGTGTTTTATACAGCAAAAAGATTTTTGTACTCGAAAAGAAATGCGAGAAGTTTGTAATATTTGTGGAGCAAAAAACTTAATTAAACAGGTATACTAATGAGAAATCTAAACAAAAAACAGAAGAGTCTAATAGATCAGTGGTTTGATAAGAATTGGACAGGAGCAGGTAGTCTAAACTCTTGTGATGATATACCACTTGAACTAATAGTGGAAATTGAAAATATAAATGACCACGAAACTATATATCAAAATATAGATAGATATATAAACGATAAAGCATTAGAAAAAATGTATAGTTAGGATAAATAATGAGAATTAAGATTAAAAAAACAATCAATACAGGTGCTGGTGGTTGGTATCAAAGAGACTATTTAGCAGGTAGAACCTGTGAAGTTATTGCTTTTCAAACAAGAAAAACAAAAACAGATGAACCTTCATATAAATGTTATTTCGTATTGCACCCTATCACTAAAAAATCAGGATATTGGGTAAATGAAAAACACTGTGAAGTTATAGAAAAATCAAAAGTCCCAACTTGGGTTGAATTCTTAAAAAATAATAAGTATGGATATAAAGTCTGTCCAGTGTTGTTTAGTAAAAATATATGGGAAGCATATAATGAATAATAAATGCAAAACAGGTTGCAACAAACATAGAGATACAAAAAATATTCTTGATATGTATAAAGTAGATAGAGGTACTGCTGCTCATCTTGAATATCAAGAATATAGAAAATCACAACTATCTAATTCTATGAAAAGATATATTAAATATCTTGAAAAAGATCTAGGTAGAAAATGTCGTAAAATATGGGCAGGACAATCTAAAAGTGGAATAGTATATCTTTATTCTAATTTTTGTGTAGATTATGATAAACTAATTGTAACTATTGGACATTATATCCCTGTTATAGGATGGGTTCCTGAAGAAATAGGAAGATAATGGATAAACAACTATATCATATAGAATGTTCTCAAACAACTGCAATAATCCACATAAGGACTATTTTAGACAAGAATGGTATAGAAAATTATATAGGAGATGGTGGAATACACTTACACCTTACACCTAATCAAGTTAATAGAGCCACAGAGCTAACTGCTTTCCTCTCAATGCCATTAAAAGAGGGAATGCTCCCTAATACCCAAAAGAATATAAATCAGATTGTAATGGATTTTAAGGTATAATCCAGACAAGTAGTTTTTAGAGGATATGAGTATGGAAATAAATTTAGATAATAAAATATGTAAAGCACTTGGGAGTATTGGTAAGTGGTCGTTGATAATTGGTGGAGTAGTTTGGGTTATCACGTTTATTATGCTTATTCTTTTTATCACCTATTCCTCTCAATGGCTGTGGATGGAGTAATTTTTAGTAATTAGCGTCGTAACTATAATGGAGAAATAAAATGAATCAAGAAGATATGGAAAAACTACAAGAAGCTATCTCTATTATCTTCAAAATAGAGAACAAATGGAGAAAAGGTAAATATGACTATGCAGCAGATACTCTGTATAAAGCAAGGATAGAGATAAATAATGCGAGAGGTAGAGGACAAATAACAAAAGTTAATCCAGACAGTTAGTTTTCTATTCTTATCTATTGTTAATAGTAATTTTTTAAGGATAAGATTATGATAGTAGAAATAGATAGCAAAAGAAAAAGAAAGTTAGACTTTCAAACTCATAAAATTCTTGGTAGAAAAGAATATCAATTACATTACTACAAAAGAGGCAGTGGAGTATATCCTGTCAATATCCCACTAGAACATAGAGGTAGGTTAGCTACGAGTATTGGGGATGTTTTTGGTAGTGGTGAAAAAATTAGACGTAGGGAAGTGTCTTTTGCTAAGTTACCTGGCAATGTTAAAATTCAAGTACTTATAGCTATTGAGCATATTGAGAACAAAGGTACTCCTATGGAAAATGATGAGTCTGTTTTTAATTATTAATCCAGACAGTTAGTTTTTAATTTTTATAGTTTGTTAATAAAAATTATTGGAGAAAAAAGATGGATGCAGAAAGATTAGCAAAAATAATGGATCTTGTTATTGGTATTAAAGATTTAGACGGAAAGCCTCTTAATCTTTCTATGCAAACAGCAATGATAGCAGCTCTTATTGAAAGAGATGGAAGACTCGAGGCAGCAAAAATACAAGCATTTAAGATAAACGAATTAGCTTGTTATATTAAAGATGGTTTCGATCATCTTGCTGAATTTGTATCGTAATATTTCCAGTCGTCCATAAATTTAGAATAGCAAGGTGTTAATACTTATTATTGGAGAATAAAATGCAAACAAGAGAAGGAATATGCCCTAAATGTCAAGGAGAGTTAGAGCATGGAGCATTGGATATAGAAGAAACTCAAGTCTTTTATCCTATAAATTGCTGTAATGACAATTGTGATTTTAGTGGTAAAGAATACCATAGCCTTACTTTTGAGGCAATATATGATGATAATGGTAATGAAATGTCAGAATCCAGACAACAGGAGTAAATAGATATGTATGAAGTAATAATACAGATGAGACACAAACCTACTAATTCTATTGAAATTGAAAATATTATACATCAAGATTTAACAGAAGAGCAGGCCTGTAATATGATTGATGAAATAGAGGCAGAATATAAAGATATGTATAAAGTATAATCCAGACAAGTAGTTTTTAGAAGTTATATATTGTTAATGATAACTTTTGGAGAAATAAAATGTCATATTCTGAAAAAGAAACAAAAGAGATAATGGTCAGTGATAGTGGAAGATCAGCGATTATGACCTGTACTCTTGAAACGGGAATGAAATCGCTAACTGCCGAGATACAAGTAGGGACAGAGCCTATAAGTGAATTACGTCTTAATGCAGAAGAAGCTGAAGCATTAAGTAAATGGCTTAATAGTAGAGTAGAAGAGATGAGAAAAATATAATAAGGATAATTATGGAATACGGAAAATATATTAACAATTTTTAAGGACAATAAAATGAATGATATAGAAGCAAGGGATATAGAATTGCTTACAATAGCTAAAGAAAGAAAGATCTTTGCTGTTATGATAAGAAAACAGGTAGAGAATCAAGCTGTAAATAGTTACTTAGTCGAATACATGAGAAAACTAACAAAAGACTTAGCCGACTGGTATAAATATGAGGGGAAAGAAAGAGAACACTTTTTTGAACTCACAGGTATAAAAGAAAAACCCTACTAATCCAGACAAGTAGTTTTTACTTACTATCTAAAAACAATACAAAAGGAATAACTATGGAATGTGGTAAATATATTATAGTCGATACAATGGGACATGAAACAGCTATTATGTTTGATGGTCTTATTTCTCATGCTGATTTTCTTGATAGTTTTTTGATACATAGAATTAAGGCAGCAGGTTTCTTTGCATCAGGAGCAAAACCGAGTGAAAATGACCCTGATGATATTAGTGTATCAGTTTGGGGTAAAAGTGTTACACTGAATAACATAGGAGCAAGAAAAGATATAGATGAAAAACTAATTAAAAGAGTATTAAGAAAACCATACTAATCCAGACAGGTAGTTTTTAACTCCGATATTATACAAGGAGTCTAAAATGAGCGATTATGCTAAATATATTATAGTAGAAGTAGAGGTAGAAGGACAAGATAATGTCGAAACAGCGATACTATTTGAAAACTTCATAGAACACAAGGTAATGGCAAAGTGCCATAAAAAAGTATTATCAGCAGGTTTCTTTTCCGAGGTTGTAGAGAATCAAGATGTTGATGTAGCAGTATTCGGGTTTAGTACTTCACTACAAATGGGGACAAGGTTAGTCGATCCACTCGTAATTAAAAGAATATTACAAGGAAAAATATAATCCAGACAAGTAGTTTTATACTTTATAGTCTGTTAATAATAACTTTTTGGAGTAAATAAAATGTCAAGACCTAAAAGACTAAAACTTTGGAACGTGGAAATTCTACATGATGGGAAAAACAGTGGCAGAATACAGGTCGGAGTAGATGAGAAACTTTATGCCGACACTGTTGAGTTAAGAGTTGCAAGTTATTATCAAAGTATTACTAAAAAACATATTAAAGTAACGGCTAAAGCAAAACCATCTCAAAATAGAAAACTTCTTTTACAATTTTAATATAACTATGGATAGATTCAAAAAACAAAAGAAAATAACAATGCCTGATAGTGATATAGAGAAATTTCACCTTGCTATTGAACTACTAACAAGACAAACACTACAAAATAATCCTTCTTTATCAGTCAAATCAGCACAAGTGGCATCTTTTATCACTGTATCAGAAGTAATGGAAAGAACATTAAAAGAAAAAACACAAACACTAATTAGATTAAAGATGATAACTGCTGTCCATCTAAACTAATCCAGACAAGTAGTTTTTAGAAAGTAAGAGTATGAATACAAAACAAAAAACTATAAGAACTATTAGACCTAAATCTCACATTACTTGCCTTACAATGAATTGTGTGGAAAGAGAAAATAAGGGAAATATTAAAATATCTTGTGTAAATTGTAGAGATAAAACAGCCTGTATGAATCAGTCTTAACACTGAATAGGAACATAAAATGGACAATGAAATAAGACAAATATTTGAAAAGTTTGTATGTATTAGACTTTCTCATTTAGATAAAACAGATCCTTATTACAAAGAATGGGAAGGTAGGTTTGAGTCAGGTATGGAGTGGCAAAAATCAGACTACTCAAATAGAAGAGTATTAAAGTCTATTGCTCCTGATATTTATCCTGATGACAAAGATACTTTCTTTATTAGAGAGTAAATCCAGACACCTACTTTCTAATTACTATATATTGTTAATAATAACTTTTTCGGAGTATAAAATGCAGACTACAAAAGAACAAACAAAACACAAAGTAACAGCAAGAGAAATGAATGAAGTATCACAAGTCCTTAGAGACAGTGGCTATACTGCTCTTGCTAATGATTGTAGAACAAAAGCAGCAGATGCAGCAGTTAATACAGGTGGTATTCTACATGTCGAATATGGCCCTGTTTTAAGAGAAATACTTAGGAGTAGAGGAGAAGTAGGAAAACAGCAATTAAAAGCTATTAAAGAGGAATTAGGAGAACTTTAACACTAATCCAGACACCTACTTTCTACTTACTATCTATTATGAAACCTAAAAAGAAAAAACATATCACTTCAAGAGTAAGGAAAGAAAGCAAAACAGAGAGAAAACGTCTATCTACAATGGTAGAAAGAGATAAGAAAAAAGAGCAAAGTAAAAATAAATGTAGAAAGAAGGTAGAAAAACATGACTAAAGAAGATGAATTAAAAGCTATAATGAGAGCAGCAGGAACCTTTATTACTCTTAATGTCCCTGCTAATTGTGCTTGTGGAAAACCCAATATACTCCGTGAAAAACTATTAGAGACAATGAAAAAAGTATGTAATCCAGACAAGTAGTTTTTCACTTCTATAATCATAAGTAAAAACTATAACACTGAATAGGAGTAAATAAAATGTATCAAGTATTACTAATATCAACAGACGGAGAAGATTATAAACTAGACTGCAAAGATAGTAAAAGTATAGATGAAGCATGGGAGAATTGTGGTAATCTAGGTAGTAAATGGTTCTTCTATCCTATCTGTTTTGTCATTAAAGATAATGGAGGACTATCTTATAAGCAAGAGATTATAGACTCCTGTGATATGTTATTAAACTTAAAAGGGGAATCAGTAAAAACTGCTATGCAGTATATAAAAGATAATCAAGATGAAGTAATGGCTATGTTATCTTAATCCAGACAGGGAGTTTTTTATTTCTATCACTATAAGTAATAATTATAACACTGAATAGGGAGTAGTAAAATGGATAATAAAAAATTATGCAAAGGCTGTGGATTTCCTCAAAGTTTTCCAATACCTCACGAACACGACAGAACAGATAGAGAAAATGCCATAATTAAACACTTTGAAGATATTATATCTAAGTTAAAAGAAAATAATGAAAATGACTGGTGGACATCTTCAACAGGACAAATAGAACTCCAAATGACCATAGAACAAGCCAATAGTGTAAGTCATTCAGGAGATTGTCAGGCAGAATGTATTGCTTTACTTAATACTCCTGATATAAAAGAACAATTAGATAAATATACTCCTGAAATAATAAAACAGGTAATAGATGAGTATACGGATTGGGATGATAATGACTGGAAAGAAGAGATAGAAAGTGGAGAATTAACAATAGAGGATATATATAAACTACGTCTTTTATGGATTGCAGGTGGAGATATAAGTGATTATGAAGATTAAAGATAAACAATTTGTTTTTACTGTCCCACAGGCAAGAAACATGAAGCCTATGCACCAGGTTCTTTGTATGCTTCACTTAGCAAATAACTATACTTTGAAACAGTTAAGAAAAAGACAAGACCTTATTGATATACAATTACATAGTGTATTAAAGAGATTAGAGGTAGAAATATCTTCAAAGTGGATGTTAGAAAAAGGGCATAACGACTTGTTAATGATGAGAGAAAACCACAATGCAGCAGTAGCATATCAACAATATGATGATAATATGTGGATGATGTATATAGTGAATAACTAATCCAGACAAGTAGTTTTTAAGGACAATAACTATGGATTATGGAAAATATATTATAAAAGAAGTTAGAGGAATAGAAGTAGCAATTCTTTTTGACCCACTTATTAGTCATTGTGATATAGGGACTAAGGGAGATAGTAGAGGAGAAACTATATCAGCAGGGTTTTTTGTAGTCAAGTCTAATCCTATTGAAGATGACCCTGATAATATTAGTGTAGGAGTATGGGGGAAAAGTGTAACACTTAAAATAGATTCAAGAGAAGAAGATGAGAAACTACTTAAAAGAGTATTAAGAAAAGAATCTTTTAGTTTTTAATCCAGACAAGTAGTTTTCTATCATTATCTATTGTTAATAATAACTTTAGGAGATAATAAAATGTTTAGAGTATCACTCGCAAACGGAAAAATATATGCAATTCGTACTGAAAACTTAAATGGGCATGGAGAATTAAAACGTGTTGTTGTATTAGATGTACAGGCTTTGCTGGCAAATGATCAGCCTGTTATCTTGTGTGATAAACTTGAAGATTTAAGACAGTTTGGAATAGACCCTAAAGGCATTGAGATATTATAATGAGAGAATTACCTCCATCTTTATTTACTTTCAGTAATTATAATGCAGATATACCTTTTAAGGTTTATATGGATAATAAACTACTTCTTGGGTGGTTACAATCTCATAATATTATAGGGTATTGTAAAGAACCATCATTTAAGGCACAAAAAGGTCAAGTAGCTGTTCTTTTTGACTTAGAAGAACAGGGAGAATATTGGAGTCATATCTCTGATAAAATGTGGGATAAATATATAGAAAATCTTTGATAACTAATCCAGACACCTACTTTTATACTCTTATACATTGTTAATGATAACTTTTTGGGAGTAGTAAAATGGAATCAGTAAAAACAATTCAAAATAACATGGCACACGCAATCGGGACAGAAAAGTATATTAAACATAATCTAGACCCAAACCTTGTCTTTACTGATGGAGTTAATCAATTAAGACAAGATGCAAATGCCTTTTGGTTAATAGATGCAATTGCTTCTTATAGGAGAAAAGAAGTATTTCAAGTATGGGAATTAAAGGTTAATCAAGATGATCATTCAGCAGTACTAATTATGAAAGAAGATAGTAATACCCCTGAATTAGTAAAACAGGAAATACCTTACACTGATTTTCCTCTTGATAGTATAAAGTTTTATGTTCAAGAGGGTGGATATGGGACAGAAGACAACTGGACAGAATGCCTTGTCTTGATGTTGACAAGTGAGTACTAAAAAAGTTTTAAGCTATCGTTGAAGAGTAGACTAGTCAACTACTGCAAATATTGGATAAGGTGGACTTAAAAACAAACCCCAATTATAGCTTCTTTTTCCAGACAGTAAGTTTTTAGTTTATAGCAGTATAAAGACAGCCGACAATGATCTAAGAAGTGCTAAATGTCGTAAAATGGAGTCGAGTTTCTGCTGTCATGTGCTCGGCTTTACTTTTCTTTTTCAGGAGATAATAAAATGTCAGTACAAGAATTAAGAGACCTAAATAATCAAGAAAACAATGGACACGGTATTAGTTGTGTAGATGACATAATTGTATCTCTTCAAAGCATACAAATAGAAAGAGCAAAACTAACTTATCAACATGATGGAGACAAAATATCTTCTTATCCTAAAATACAAGAGTGGTTTTATAATAATTTTGGATGTAGAACACACTTAAAGATAGACTGTCAAAATGAGTTATGTAAGTTATTAAAGAGTTATAATGATAAGAAATTATAATCCAGACAAGTACTTTTATACTCTTATAGTTATAAGTAAAAACTATAACACTTTTAAGGAGTAGTAAAATGAAATATCTAAGTACTTACATGCAAGACCAACAAACAGCACTGTTTGAAAGACTCGGAGTATTCTTTGCTTTTTCAACAGAACAATTTAATGAAGGCAAAAAAGAGGGAGTTAAATATTATAGTATAGGTCAAGGTATGCTTTGTCCTAAAGGTAGTAAAAAAGAACTAATAGATGAACTGGATAGAATATATAAGGAATGTATTCAACAGGACTTATCAGAAAATGGCCGTGAAGGAGTTATTAAGAGGGAATTAGGAAACCATGAATGTTACTATACAGGAGATATAACTGATTGTGTTGATAAATTAGAGGATTATGACATCAAAGCAGAAGAGATAAGAGATATATTTAATAAAGAATGGGCAAACCACTAACAAAAGATTAACTAAATCTTTTTAACCCCTTTAACCCTGTCTATCTGAGAAATAGGCAGGGTTTTCTTTTAATCCAGACAAACACTTTTCTATTCCTATATATTGTTAATGATAACTTTTTAAGGATAATAAAATGGAAACTTTTGGTAGTCAAAAAAGAGAGTTATTGTCTGAATCTGGCATGACTTTAGTATCTCAAGATGAAGATGAAGCAATTCTAAAAGACGAAGATGGAAAACAAGAACTATGGTTCCAAAAAGATGATAGTGCAGGTTATGTTATAGTAATTGATGGTATAGGATATGAGTTTGCAAGGACAATAAACTAATCCAGACACCTACTTTCTAATTACTATAACTATGAAAAGGATAAAAAGAAAACCAAATACTAAAAGAGACAAACAAAGAAAAGAATTACAAGAAAAGTTTGAACTCAATAATGGAACACTTGTAGGGATAAACAAAAAGAAAATAGAACAAGCCTTTCCTGATAAACAAGATAGAATAAGCTACTTAAAAGCATTACAGGAGATATAAAATTATGATTTATATTAAAGGTTCTATTGTCGGTGGAATATCTACTTATTATAATTAAGAAAAAAGAAAATTTACTTCTGACGAAAAAGAAGCTACTGGTTATAAAAAAATAGAAGATGCTATGCATGTTTTTAAGCATCTTATGTCAAAAAATATGAAAAAAATAGTAACAGAAATTACTCATATCAATCTTATAGTATAATCCAGACAACCACTTTTTAGAAGTTATATATTGTTAATATTCATTAAATGGCAGTTTTGGGTCTGCCCTCGAAACTAATTAGATAAACCAAAACCCTATATTTTTTACAGGATAATAAAAATGAGTAAAAAAGAACAACATATTATTGAAAAACATATTGACAAACATAATGGTATATGGTATAAGATAATTGATAGATATACTAACTCTATTCGTATAGAATGGGGAAAAGAAGGTCGTATTTATAGAAAAACACTAAATATATAAAGGAAACAGTCATGTTTATAGACGCTCAAGAACAACACAAACAAAGTCCTGAAACTTTTGATGCTCCATCTATTATAGAGTTAAGTACTCTTAAAAAGGGAGATACAGTCAAAGTATGTAATGGAAAAGAGAGATTCTGGACTATTATTAAAGAGATAACAGGTGATAAGATAAAAGCTGAAGTCAATAATCAGCTTTTTGATGCCAAAGAATATGGATATGATTGTGGAGATACTATATCTTTTGAAAAAAGACATATTTATGATATATTTGAAAGATAATCCAGACAAGTACTTTTTTATCATTATATATTGTTAATGATAACTTTTTTGGAGATAAGAAAATGGATAAAGAACAAATAGAATCTATGACAAAAGAAGATAGGATAAAAAGTCTTGATAAAATAGCTGATGAACTTTTTATTATGGCAAATTCTTTTGCAGGAGATGAAACAGGCACTATTGCAGCATATCTACATAATTCAGTAAATATTATACGTCAAGCCCAACAGATTTTTAATGGAGAGGAAAAAGATATAAAAAGATGTAAATGTGGTTGTGGATTGATTGTTATTGGACATCCTAATAAGAAATTCTTTAATACAAAACATAAAGATAAATATCACAATATCCACAATCCAAGAGGTATTGCGTTAAGGAGAAGTGGAGGATATAGATGGGAGACAGAAAATGTTGGAGATACTTATAGTATAGAACCCGAAGATATAGAAGATAATATGCACCCACAAGATCCTTATTCATTAGGTCAAGAATAATCCAGACAGGAAGTTTTTAGAAGTTATATATTATAACACTGATAACTTTTAGGGAGTAATACAATGGCATTATCAAGATATGAAATAATGGAATTAACACTATGGGAGAAAACACTTCAGTTTTATCCTAAAATGGCAGAAGCAGGTTATACTTTTGTTACAAATATTTACAAAACTGATAATGTAAGGCCTGAACAAAAAGTAATTGATAATCATCAAAGGTATATTCAGGGAAAATATTATATTGTTGTAAAGATAATTGTTTGTAAACATTTGGTTGCAAGACAAGACAGTGGAGATATTGACCATGATATGATTCCTCTTTTTGGAAAATTAAAAGAAGTTAATAATCCAGACAAGTAGTTTTTAGAAGTTATATACTGTTAATAACTTTTAAGGATAAAACAATGGATTATGACAAACTTATATTAGAGAAAGAAAATACAGTACTTGCTCATGTAGTATATAAAGAACATACACTTGGTTATCTGTTTCGTTATGGTAATAGTTTATATCTTGGTATATTGCACGCAAGTGTATTAAAAGGCAGTCCCTGGGATAACTTAACAGGGAATGTTATGATATTTCCTGGTCAATTTAAGGAGGTTAGAGAAGCAACACAAAAAGACTTTGACTCCTTTAATGTATCAAGTAAAGGACACTTAACCTAATTGGAGATATAAAATGCTATCTTATATCAATAAAAAAGGAAAAACAGTAGAACTGACCTTGACAAAACATTCTTATTTCCAATTTATTAAAAGATATAGAATAGCTTTTCCTAAAAGACCTCTTTTAACTTCAAATTCTTATTATAAAACTTTAGAGGTCTTTTTTAATGATGCAGAAAAAGTTAAAAAAATTAGTAAAAAAGAAAATATAAGACTTAAAAAATATGGAAATGATACAATGTTTTTCCGTACTAATTTCTTTACTTTTATTGTCCAAAATAAACAAATAGTTACAATAGAATTAAGTAATAAAGATATGAGATATTTGAACTAATCCAGACAAGTACTTTTCTACTATTATATATTGTTAATAACTTTTGGAGATATAAAATGATAATAAATACAGAACAGATTAAAGACCAAATAACAGACTATTTTAATACTGAAACTCAAAAAGCAATAGATTCTAACTTGTCTGAAAATTTATCTCAAATGGCACAAACTAATTTTCAAGAAAGTAAAATAATGGCATTAAAAGAGATAGAAAAGTTTGAAGATTTTATAAGAAAATTATCTTCTTTAACAAATATATTTCTTTCTTCTAATCCAGACAGTTAGTTTTTAGCAGTTATATATTGTTAATGATAACTTTTGGGAGTAAAAAAATGTTTATTAAAAATATAAAACAAAAATTTGCAGTAATGGATAATATCAGTATAATAGAAGAGGGACTTACTCTTGAAGAACTTACTTCTCAAGAGGATAGAATAAGACAAGAAAATCCAGATATAGAAGGTGATTTAATGTTTGTAGAAATTCTTGGAATAAGTAACTAATCCAGACACTTACTTTTTTATTCTTATATACTGTTAATAATAACTTTTAAGGAATAGTAAAATAGAGAGTACAAGCCAAAACTTGTAAAAGATTAATTATGACCACTAATTGTTTTAATGAATATGGTGTTTTAGTCGATGATGATTTTAAGGATCATGCTAACAAGATATATGAGCAAATAAGGGCTTTTCTTATCGCAGAGGAAAGTAAACTCACAATATCGGATTTGATGCTATTACAGAGACACTATATCGGGACTATTGATGCAGTATTTGCTAGCAAAATACTTGAACGACAGATAAAGAAACGTAAGGACAATAATCCAGACAGTTAGTTTTTAGCAGTTATATACTGTTAATGATAACTACTTTTTGGAGAAAATAAAATGCCACAAAAAACAGTAAAACTAAAAGAAGCTCTTAAATTTGCTAAAAAGAACGGTTATCTCTTTGCAGTATATAAGAAAAAAGATGATAATTATGTACTTTTTAATGAAGCCTATATGTCAGATATTGCAGAAGATACTGATATAATTGTAAAGACGACAGGAGCAGCAACAGATTTTAATGAGTTTATAACAGAAGATAAACAATACTGTTTCAGACTCCACAATGACTTTAATGTCCCAAAAATCATACCTATATTCCAGACAGTAGGTTTTTAGAAGCTATATATTAGTAATAAAAACAATAACTTTTTTCAGGAGTGAAAAACAATGGAAAAAACAACAGTAAAACCAATTGACAGTGGAGTAAAAGTAAGTTTGCCAACAGAGCGTATTTCAAGGCGAATATCCTGCGAAACAATAGGCAAGGATATGACAAGCCGAATTACGGGAAAGTTGATAGGGTTTGACGACTTATATGACCCTAAAACAAAGACATTCAAGACAGAAGATGAGTTGAAAAGATTAGGGGCTGTCTTTATAACAATCTCTCTCAACAAAGTCTTGAGTAAATCAGACACTACCGTAAAAGGTAGAACCACAAAAAACCCTACACCTTTTATCCGAAAAACTTCAAAGTATCAGGTTATCGGTAACGTAAACTGGACATCTTATATCAACAAAAGAGGTTCGGGTGATTTTGTTAGTGCCGAGCAAAGGACAAACGGTGTCCTTAATTATGAAAACTGTAAAGCAATAGGCATAACAAGAGCCAATAACTTCACTATCAACGGTGTGGCTTTTCGGGTTCTTGAAAAAACAAGGTATTTCGATGAAAATGGTCGTGAATATACTGATGTGGAGTTCTTGACTTCAGAATATCTCAAAAAACAAAGCAAAGCAAGCAAGCAAAAAGAAGCCGATAAACATGGTATAGATGTGAGGTTTGACCCGCAATACAGGACAACTCGTATCGACAGTTGTGATTATATCAGGGCTTTTGGCTTTGAGTACAAACCGATAGAAAACCACTGTAATATTAGTGGATAACAAAACTCCTTAAAAGAAGTTGTTAATTCTAAAACCCTGCCTGTCTATGTGGATAGGTAGGGTCTTCTTTTATAATCCAGACAAGTAGTTTTATATCATTATATATTAGTAATGATAACTTAAAGGGGTTTATAATGACAATAAATCATAAAAAAATTACAAGTCTGTTAGATGGTGTCGAGACAGAAGAGATAAAAGCTGATACCCTGTCAATGCACGATCTTGCAGGGTCATGTAAAGAATGTATTACATTACATAAAAAAGAGTTTTTAGAGATATTTTATGTCGATATTAGAAGATTTATGTCAGGCATAAACTTTCTATTGGGTTTTGATATTGTCGGTTTTGATGAACAGGTGATAAAAACAGAGGACAATATAAGTATGTCAGATACTATTAAAAATAGATATGGAGACAGAGCAAATAAACTTATAGACGAAATTCTACAATATCCTAAAATATAATCCAGACAACCACTTTATTACTCTTATATATTGTTAATAAGACTTTTATGGAGTAGTAAAAATGAGTAAAAAAGAGATTACAAACGAAAGTATTGAAAAGGATTGTGAAGATACACTCCAAAAGTTATGGGATAAACGCGTTTCTATTATAATTCCTTTAAGAAAAAAACACAAAACTAATGGCCCTAAAAAAGCCACTGATAAAAATTGGCAAGCCTATCTAAAAGCATTAAAACCTTTTGAGAAAACTTTGTCAGAGATAACTGATAACATTAAAAAAGCATATAAAACAAGAGATAGAAGAGAACATTTATTGTGGTTAAGAAAAAAGAAAAAACTAATAGACAAAGTATAGAAAATAAAATATAATCCAGACACTAATTTTCTCACTTATATATATTGTTAATAAGACTTTTATTGGAGTAGTAAAATGGATAATAACAAATTACAGATTACACCTGAACTAATGCATAACTGGCCTCGACACGAACCCAATATTCACTATCCTGTTCTACCAGCCCATGTACTTGCAGCAATAGGGTTACAGCATAAAGAACATTCTCGGGGTTTATCAGTCAGAAAGTCAGCAGAAAAGGTTTGTAACCGATTCCCTGATTATCTCGAAATGAGTTTTTAGAGACACTTTTTATAGTAGAATAAGACTATTGGAGTAGTAAAATGGAAAAAAGAATTGACAAACTGATAATAAACACACAAAGCAGATTATCTAAATCACAAACTAATGATGGCAAAACAAGACTACAAGAGCAATTGGATTTTCTACAATACATAAAAACAGGTAAAAAACCTACTTATTACTCAGGTATATTGCATTTGATTACAAACTAATCCAGACAAGTAGTTTTATATCATTATATATTGTTAATGATAACTTTTAGGGAGTAGTAAAATGAAATTAAAATCAAAAGCAATAGGCTTTTATCCTGATAATAACATGTTTGTAGGGGTAACAAAAAAAACAGATACAATGGGTGTTATAACTTTTGGTGATGATAATAAACATACTAAAGAAGCAAGACAAAGGACAGATAAGATATTAGAAAATGACGAAGGTTATCTTCTTTTGCAAGAAATGGGAAAAAGAGATAATGTTGATATACAATACCAAAAAGCACATAAAGCTAAAACAGATATATGGACTATATTGTTCCATAAATTCCTTATAGAAGCATTGGAACAGGATGGGTATGCAGTGTTAAAGGCTCCACGATGGGAGCAGGCTTGGACAGATAATGCTATTGTAATAGAATAGGATAGGTAATATCCATAGTAGTCAGGTAGTCAGGGATAGTCCTTGACAAGTGATTATAATGGACATATAATATAGGGGATGATAAGGGTAGGAGATAAGTTTTGTAGGGATAGTAGTGGAGGTAGTGAAGAAAGGATATAGTCTATAGAAAATATCGATTTTGGACTACCCACACCCTATGGTCTTTTTCCTCAGAATTTACCTTTATTTATATCCTAATTTTCTCTCTTTGCCCACAACTATTTTTTCACTACAAAACTTTTTACTTTTTATACCCAATACCCCCTCCCCACTATCACATCTATAAAACCCCCTATCTATCACTTTTGAGTCCCATAAAAATAATCTAGGCAAAAAATTGCCTGAAAACTAATAGATTTTATATCTAAAATATAATATACATTAGTTTCTATATCTAAAACACCCTATATACAACTATTTTATTTTTTCCTTGAAAGTGAAAGAAAATATGTTATAATAAGCAAAAATGATAATACTACATAAAGGAAAGTATATAAATACTTATATGACTAAATTTGTAGGACAATCAAGTGCTGAGAATAAAGAGCTTTATGGGACATTAGATAATACTTTCGATGATTTTCCTATAGGGACAAAGGTTAAGGTAATTACAAAATGTGAAGATTTTACTTTCTTTTATGGGGAGACAGGAAAAGTAATTAGAAATAGTGGACAGTATCTAGGTATATGTGTAAGATTTGACAAGCCTAGACATTTTAAAGATGGTCATGTACAAACAGCTTTTAACTTTAATCCATCAAGCTTATATATAGACAATAAAGAGAGAAAAAGAATAAAAAAACAAAAAGAGAAAAAAGAATTAGAAGAATATCAAAAACAGAAATCAGAAAGATTTAGACTACTTTACTTATAACTATGAAGTACAAAGTGGGTGACAAAGTAAAATTAAAAGTATTAGATAGCTACTGTATGGAAGCAGTTAGAGATATTAAAAAAATTAATGGAATAGGCACAATTAGAGAAATTTCTGAGAATACCTATTATTACATGGAAGAAATAGGATGGAATTGGACTGATAAGCAGGTGGAAGAATATAAAGAACCTGTATATGAACCTATTAATAGTAGATTTGAGATTTTAGACTTATGAACTGGAATAAAATAACAGAAAAATTAGCACCTATAAATAAATATATATTTATATTTAATAAAAAACAAACATCTATTAAATATGGAAAATTATGCATTTATGATCCTAAGATATCAAGACTGGCTAATTGTAAACTTGCTGAAGGGGGGGGTATTTTTTGGTTGATTAAAGAATTAGGAGAAGGGATTAAAGGATGGAACTCTATAAAAACCTTTCCCTATTGGTTAACTAATAAAGAATTAGTAAAACTAATATCTAAAAAAGAAGAAAAATTAGACAGATTTGAGCTATTGGACTTGGAAGAATGATAGTACTTAAAATATTAAGTTTATATATATTGCATTGGTTTATACATTATAAAGCATTTATGTATATAACTAGGAGTATAGATGGAGAAGAGGATCTTGAAAATAAGAGAAAAATAGCATCGATAATTAGTTTAATCCCTTTTTTGGCAACTGGGATATTGCTATATGGAATTATAATTGTAATTGTAATTAAAGAAAAAGGATATTTTACTAAATTCTTAATTTTTATAGATAATATAGGAAAGAAACAAGCAGAAAAAGATAAAATAAAAAGTAGATTTAATATATTAGACTTATGACTAGAAAAGAATTACTTAATTTGATAAAAGAAATTATAGAGGTTCAGTTCTCTATAGAACCTGAAGATAAAGAAATTTTATTATCATCTAATTTAATAAAAGACTTTAAAGCAGATGAATTAGATATGATAGAAATAATCATGGAATTAGAAGACGAATTTGATATAGATATCCCAGATAAAGACATGGAGAGATGGAAAACAATAAGTGATATATATAAGTATCTATGCAAAACAATAATTTTGAGAGAAAAGATAATAGAATTACCTGTTTATAACCGTTTTGAATTATTAGATATAAGGGAATAATTATGACAGATTTAACTAAAATAAATATAGAAATAAAAGATGGATTAATATCAATAATTGGACTATCTCCTGAACAATTTCAAGAAATATGGGACAGATGTTCAAAAAAAGAAAATAATATTTTGGGAAAGGAGAATTAAATGTTTGGTTATAATTTTTGGCCTATTTATTTTATGATTAATATGATTTGCTCTATCATTATGTTCTTATTCTTTCATAGTGCATTAGTAAGAAGAACTATAAAAAGAGCAGAAGTCCCTGTAAAAGATGCTTTAAAAGCCATGAATATATCTTATATTATATATGTATTTATAGGTTCTTTATGTCTAGTCGGTGATATAATACAATTATTTACATGTCCTAAAAAATGTATATGGTTATCTTACATATATAAAGAAAAGGAGTAGAGTGAAAAACAATAATTTAACCTCTTCTCCGCAAAATAAGTAATTTTTTATTAATTGGAGTCGTAATGAGATTTGGTCAAGAGTTTAAGTGTAATATATGTAAAAAAGAACCTATTGACAATTATCATAGGTATACTTGTGATATTGTTGGAATAGATATGGTTTTTTATACTTGTATGGGAGAGTGTGACAAGAAGTTTCATAGTGAGTATATTAAGCCTTTTGAATCAGTAAGTAGTAGGTGGGAGTTATTAGACTTATGAATATTTTTTTATTAATATATTTAATTACTACAGGTATTAGTATGATAGTTTTGCCTATTAGGACTTATACTCTTAATAAGAAGGAATGTGGGAAGAGGAAAGCTATTATTAAAGCTATTGAAGGTGGGCTTTGGTGTTTTGTACCTGTCCTCCCTATTATCGCTGTAGGGATGGTATGTTATTGGAAGATTAAAGAGAAAACAAATAAATGGATTGATAATGACCCTACTAGTCCTAAAAACATAGCTAACCCTGATTTTACTCCTCCTCTGAAAAAAGAAAAGAAGTACAAAGGTATTAAAAGTAGGTTTAATATATTAGATTTATGAGTATTTGATATGAGTAGTTAAGAAGAAATAGCAATTGAAATAGGTGAAATTTTAAGTGATCTTTGTCCTTCTTTTGTAAGAGATTCAAATAAAGGAGCAGTAGAATGGCATAAATGTAGTTGTAAAATTGATAATAGTCCATGCACTTGTGTATGGCATATTACAGATACTTGTGTTGCGGGAACTTGGACAAAGCTTTCCTTTGTAAACGACTATAAGAGTAAAAAAGAAGCAGATAGAAACAGTGAGTTAGTAAAAGTAAGAAAAGTTATAAATGATAGCAATACTAAGGAAGAAGGAGTAGGGAGTAGATTTAATATATTAGATATAAGGGAGTAGTTATATGAGTCCTTTTTATATAAAACCTAGGAGATTTATAAGGTTAGAAATATTAGATGAGACTGTAAGTAGAAAAGATAATGAATACTTTTATCTGAGAAAAAAATTTCGTGAGGGCAGGGAGGTTGAAGGCTGTCCTTATTGTGAAACAGAAAAAATTGTAAGTAGATTTGACATATTGGATATAAGATGAAAAATAAGATTAAAAGTAGTTTTACAACTAATAAAGGAAATCAAGAATGGAACGACTATACAGTAGCAGGATTAAGAATTATAGGAGATTATGAATTTGGATATGTTAAAACTTCTCATGATCAAGTATTTCTTGCCATATCTGACGGATGGGAACCTATCTGTGGAGTAGGCGGTGGTAGAGTCGGTGCAAGATATGTTCTTGTTAAAAGATTAAATAAAAAAGAAAAAACTATAAAAGAGTTAAAACAAGAATTAAAAGAAGCAAAAAAATTAGTTAAAGATTTAACTTTTCAAATTAAAAATATAGAATGTAGTAGATTTGACTTAATGGATTTAGGAGAAACAGAATGAAAAAATCATGTTATCTTTGTAGATATAGCGAAGAAGTAAAGTATAATTGGAAAACAAATTATGGATGTGGGTCTTATTCTTATTATAAAGAGAATACGTTATTCTGTATCTCTGCTCCCCCCAACTCTAAAAATAAATTTTCATGGGATCATGTAACTAAAGGTCTTAATAAATTGCGTAAATATTGCAAATATCCAGAAGTTTCAACTGTTGCCTGTTGTTCACTTTATTGTGAAACAGAAAGTAAAAAGAAGATAAAAAGATATGAAGAGATATTAGAAGAAGAAAAAAGAGTAAAAGACAAAGAAAAATTAAAAAAACAAAATATACAAAAAGAAAAGGAAAAAGCAAGGATAAAAAAAAGATTAGAATTAGAAAAAATAAAGGCAAAAAAAGATAAAAAGAAAAAAGAAAAACTAAGAAAGAAAAAAAGATTGGAATCTCAAAAAAGATATAGACTAAAAAAGAAAAATAAGAAAATAGAGCAACTTAAAAAAACAGAAGAATATAATAGATTTGATATATTAGATATATAAGGCATATAAAATGATAGAATTTATAGAAGTGTATAGTTATATCCCCGATTGTTCAAAAGTAGAAAAATTTAAGATATTAGTAGAGAATATACAAATAATTTATCCCTTTCCAGAAAATAAAACAGCAATTTTAGATAATAAAACAATAAAAATAAAACATCAAACAATATTAAAAATAAAAGATTTTAATCACCGTGTTTATTCAGATATCCCCTATAAAAATTTTGAAACAATTGGTATTAAACCAGAAAAGAGTAAATGGATATATCCTTCTAATAAATTACCAAAAGAAAAAGAACAAGTAATAGTACAACTTGATCTTGATAAAATAAATATTTGTGACTTAGGTAAAGATGATGAATTAAATATCTTAAATGACAAAAATCACACATATTTAGGATATATTTGTAATGGATGGTGGACATTCGACAGACAATGTTTTTATGACTCTAATTATAATAAAGATACTGACGCAGAAGATGGAGTTATGTCTTATAGCCCATGTGAAGAGGATAAAGAAAAATATACTTTAGAAGAATATAATCAAATAATATTAAAATGGCAATATCTCCCTAAAGAAAATAAAGAAAAAACAATAACTAGTAGATTTGACTTAATGGACTTTAAAAATGGCTAATGAACAAAAAACATTTAGAGATCTATTAGGAAGAGATATAAAAATAGGAGACAATGTTCTTCATTTATGGACTCGAATAGGAACAAACGGGTATGTTCAAGGAGGAGAGGGAGCTGTGAATAGCAAATTAGCAACTGTCATTAAACAAACTGCTAAAGGAATAGGTATCGAATGGAGAGATAAAAGAGATAAGAGAAAAGTAAAAAAAAGTACTATTTATAATACAAGAAATAGACTTATTGTCTTAGATGGTAAAAGTTTAATACTTAACTATGATGATATTGTGGAAGATGTTAAAAAAGAATATGAGAGACAGAAAAAAAGCATAAACACTAGAAACAAAAATTTAAGGACAAAAATAAAACTTGAAAAAGGAAAACTAAACTTACAATTTGATATAAATGATAATTTGATCAAAGAAAATGAAGAGTTAAAAGAAACGATAAGCCAATTAACAAAAGGCAGTGAGAGATTTAAGTTATTAGATTTATAATTTTAACTATTAGGAAGTACATTAACTATTAAATAATATTTATCCTCTACTCTTCCTGCTGCTAAAGGGACTCCTCCTATCATTAATTCTATAATATCAAAACTATCCCCACTAGGATCTGTTGTTTCTATGTCATTAAATGCAAAATTAGATCTATTTATTATTAAATTACTATTTTCGTCTATAGCAAAAGGAACTCCTTGTATAGTAGTATTTTTAGATGCTTGTATAGCATTCCCTAATGAGAATATATTCATATAATTTTTATTATTTTGTCTTAAATTTGACAGCCTATTGCCCTCATATGTAAAAGTATTATTATCATATGCAGTTATTTCATTATTGTCTATTTCTGTTATTTCTATAACATCTAATGCATAATATACATTTGATAAAATATCTGTATCTATCGTTAAATTTGAAGAGGGATTTAGTCCAAGCATATAGGCAGAAATAGACAAGGGGGCTCCTCCTATAACAACTTCTGAGAATATCCCATCTCCTTGTATTTTATCATCAACGACATAAGAAGTTACAATAGCCTTGCCATTACTATTACTAGGATCTGTTCTTACAGAGATATAATTTGTTCCTATTTTGACTTGGTTAATTTCTATATTCATATCTTTCCTTAAACTATTTGTTTTCCATCATATGTTTGTCCGTATGTATCATTACATATTGGAAGAGAGGCATATCCTACCTTATCTAAATCAAATAAAGCACATTTATACCCAAGTACTTTACCTGCTCTATTAGCCACTGTTTTGCTGTGTTTTGCTCTCCAATAGAAACAATATTTGTGTTTTCCTCTATTCCAACAGTCCCCTTGAAATTTTACTATATTTTCTTTATTATTCCATGCCATTTTATTTCTCCTATCTAGATATAATTCAATATTATTATTTTTTCTCCTTTAATTAAAAGGATTTAAGAGTAAAAATCGAAATATATAAGTATGAATTGGTACAATAAAAAACAGATAAAAAGCCATATTATAAAAACTGCTTCATTAGGACCTTCTCTTTCTACTCAATTAGATTGGAGGGGACAAGCAGAAGACTGTATAGAATTTGGTAATTTTCAAAGATATGTCTGTGATTCTCAAACTATAAAAGTTTTTTGACACAAACTAATAACAAAATTGCTGTCTCTTTAGTTACTAATCACACATATTTAGGGACTGCTGGATGGAGTATTTTTTGGACATTTGAGTTAAATCAACAAAAAGAAGCTAAAGAACTATTCAAAGTAGTGTCTTTAATTGCTAGAGAAACCACAGAAGAGTTTATCAAGGAAGAAAAACCGTCTGTTCTTCTCCATGCTGTTTTAAGACAAAAATATAAAAAACTAGAAAGAAAAGATGTAGTAAGGACTAATATCCCTATTATAAACTATTCATATGATATATCTTATGAAACTGATTGGAGAAAATCTATATATGGTCCTAGATATCCTACTTATAAAGAAGTAAGTTTTGATAAATACTTAAATAAAAGTATTTATAAGGGAAAAAATGCTCCTACAGGCAAATTTTCAATATAATTTTGTTGAAAAGTGAAAGATATTCTAATAATATATAAATATGTTAAATTTAATAATTAAAATAAACAGTTTTATTTATAATACGGGTTTAGACATGACTACTTTATGTTCTATATTTCCTGTATTTCTGGAAATATTATAGATAAATACCCTTCTAAAGAAGATATAAACCATTTTAATAATTGTGATGAGTGTAGTCACTGTGATTGGATAATGGAATTTTATGGTAAATGTCATTATTGTGGAATTATCATAATAAAAAAAGAATTATATTATGATGTTCCTGCTGGAGACTATTATTGTGAAGATTGTGTCAAAAACATGCCTATTAACAATACTGATGAATTTGTATTGTGCAGTAGTTGTTTAAAAAGAGATTTAAGAGAAAACATGATAGAATATCATTATAATTTTGATACAGAATGGACCTGTGACAAATGTGTGGAAAAATCTACAATCAACAGTAGATTTGAAATATTAGACTTATAATTTTTATATCCTTTTAACTGTAGGGCAATTAGTTATTTCAACTAGTTGCCCTTATTTCTTATATAAAATAAACAGGAATTCCGAAATTTTTGTAGAATATGAATACTGTACAGATATTTATATAAAAGAAGAGTATTTAAAATGAAAATTATTAAAACAATATTATATAAAAAAGCACAACAAGAGATTTTAGAACCTATCCAGCAGCCTCTAATCCCCCCACAGGGAACTCTTCAAGATATAGAAAAACCTTCTTTAGAACAAATTGACCAATTTGGAACAGAATTAATTGAAAATATCCCCTCTATAATTAAAACAGATTTAATTGAATGGACCCCTCCGAGAGGATATAACAAAGGAAAGATATTTAAATACTATCTACAATTAATAGGGGTTCCCTTAATCTCTGAAAACTCACTTCTTGTAAATCTTGGTTATAAATTTAGAAAAAACGGAGCAACTTGGTCAAAAGAGGTTAATGATGTTAATGCCTTGACTATCGAAGAAGAATTAAATATGATAGAGAAAAATTTTAATACCCCTGTTTCTAAAGATGTAATGATAAAAATAAAAAATATATTTATGTCTTCTTCTGAACCTATAACTGAAACCTCTGAAGAAATACAAAATATAAAAAAGATAGATACTAATGATAAAGAAAAGTTTCAAATAGCTAAAGATGTTGTTCGTCAAAGTTTACAAAAAATAGTAGACAACATAGATACCCCTGAAACTCAAGCTTTTATGGACTCTCTTACTAATCTTAATAACAAATTTTATAAATATACCTATTTAAACAGCATGTTAATTGCTTTACAAAATGGGTATGTAGATAGTGAAACTGGGTCTCTTTTACCTCGCTCTGGTACTGTCTCTTCAAAAAATGCATGGCAAAATAAATTTGGACGAAAAGTAAAAGATGAAGAAACAAATAATGGAATGGATATATTTATTCCTATGGGAGGAAAACCGAAAGAAGTTCCTCCTGTAGCTATGGCAAAACTTTTAAGTCTTATAGGTAAATATATTGGTATGAATGGGATAAATTCAGAAATAGATGGTAAATTTGTTGGTTTTATGAAAGCTAATGTAGCAAAAAATATGATAGATTTTAAAAAAGGTGGAAAAATATGGAAAACAAATTATGATTATATGTTAAATATTATAAATAAAAATAGAGACAGTATTAAAATCATTAGTGATTTATCTAATTATCTTAAAAACAAATTATCAACTAATAAACCAGATACTTTTAACCCTCCTTTAAGATTTAAAATGGGTCCGGTATATGATATGGATCAAACAGAAATTATTCCAGGGCAAGAAGAAAAAGACCCGAAACAAGAAATGGAAAGAGTTGAGAGTATGTGGTTAGGAAATAATAATACCCCTACTGAACAAACTATTTCTATTAGAGATTTAGCCATTAAAGCAGCTAATAAAGGAAAAATATTAAAAAATAAAAATATTACTATTGATCTTGGATATTCTACGGGAAAAGCAGGAGGAAGGTCAATGGGAGAAGAAATACAAATTAGTGATAGAATTGCAGGAGAAAGAGAGCTATTTACCTTAATACATGAATTAGCTCATTCTGTTTTGCACTTTAAAGATGAAAAAAGTAAATTCACAAGAGAAGAAGCAGAAGTTGACGCTGAAGGAGCAGCATATGTGATTATGGGGCATTATGGATTTAGTGATAATGAAAGAGCTTATAATTATTTAGCTAATTGGACCAGAAAAAACAGTAATGCTAAAAATTTTATTATGGATAGATTTGAACCTATATTAGAAGCTGCTAATGCTATCATAGCAGGAATAGAACAGCAAAAAATGGAAGACTATGGACATGAAAAATTATCTTTCAATTGGTATAAAAAAATTATTTACTCTTTTAATGGATATCAATTATTATTAAAAGAAGCTCAATTATCAGGAGAAGAATCTTATTAGTATGAATTGGTATAAAAAAATATATAATATAGCATCTAATTTTAATTTATCTAAAAAAGAAGATAGCGATTATGACACAAAACAATTAAATAAAGGCATACAAATAGAACTAGAACATAATAGCAATAAAGAAATAGCTAAAAGTATAGCAAAAGACCATTTAGATGAATTCCCTAATTATTATATAGAATTAGAAAAAATGGAAAATAAATTAAAAAAATATAATGAATTGGTATAAAAAAGCTCAAATAAATAATTTATCTATTGGAGAGATAAGCAAACAAATTAATATCCTTTCTGATCAATATTTAATTTTTCTTCGTAAAAAAGAAAATCTTTCAGATATAGATAAACGAAAAATGGAAGAAATTGGTAATCGTTTAGACTATATGGGAAAAATTTATAAACAGCATCTTAACGATCAAAAACCCTTTGCAGAGCAATTAATACAAAAGGGAGAAGGATATAAAGTCAACCCTCATTTATTTATGGATTATCACAATACAGGAAATATATCTGAAGGAGCTTATAGTGATTACAAAACAGTAGAAGGACTATCTTGGTTAGGCTCTCCTAATAAATATCCTATTTTTATTAGTCAAAAACAGATTAAAAATGAACTTGTTGATTTTCGTAAAGAAGATGAAAAACTTAGATATACTCAAAAGGATCCTAAAGATCCAACTGGATGGGATCATCTTAGAGATAAAAATAATGACCTTATTTACATGACAGAAGAACAGATGAAAGAACAAAATCTACCTTTGACAGAAACTACAATAGTAGCATTTAATGAAAAAGATCAACCTATTGGGTTTGTATCTAATGAATTTGGAGCAGATGGAGTATGGGTAGTTGATGATTATCAAAAACAAGGAATTGGAGTAGAATTATTATATGAATTTAGAAAACAATTTAAACATGGTCGAAAGATAGGGCAAATGACTGGATCAGGAAGAGAAATGACAAGAAGTTATCATAAAAGACTAGTACAAGAGGCTCTTAAAAAAGGTAAAAAAGTTCCTATGGAGATTTTACAAGAATATGAATTGGTATAAAAAACAACTAAATAAAGAAGCAGAATGGAAAAGTAATCTTTTTATGGGTCTATCTATTCCTGTTATCGCTATTTTAATGGGGACTTCTGTTAGTAATGTGAATAAACAAATAGAAGAAAATCCTCAAGTATTATCACAGAAAATTAAACAAATTCAACAAAATGACAATACAAACTTGATATCTAATCAAGAAAAAACAGAACCTGATCAAATAGCTACTGATTACAATCAACCTACAAATATAAATCTTGATAAAATATGGATGATAGAGTCATCAAAAGGACAAGACCCTAATATGAATAAAAACCCATCAGGAGCAAGAGGTCATTTTCAATTTATGAAAAACACATGGAATGAAATGGTAGGAAAAATGGGAGTTACTTGGGACTGGTGGAATGGATCTATGGACTACGAAAAAAGTAGACAAGTTGCAGATTATTACTTAAATACAGAAATACCTCGATTATTAAAATCTTTTAATATTCCTGATAATATAGAAATAAGATTAGGAGCTTATAACTGGGGAATAGGAAATATAAAAAAAGTATGGGAAAAACATGGAGAAGATTGGTTAAAATATTCTCCTACAGAAACTCAAGAATATATAGTAAAATATAAATAAAGGAAACAAAATGAATTGGTATAAAACATTAATATTATCTCAATTAACGTATAAAGGATATTCTAAACCAGGGTATAAAGGAGAAGGAAGAGGAGGGGTTTCGGCTCCTACTGAAAGGCATTTAGATAATTGGATAAATGAGCACAGAGAAGAAGTAAGAAAAATGAAGTCATTAATTAAAGGTCAAGATTGGGAGAAAGTAAAGATGTATCAACAACAATTGATGGACTATTACAAACCCCCACATAATGAGCAAATAGTTAAGGGAATAATTAGTGCGGCAATGTCAGGACAAAAATTTTAATGAATTGGTATAAAATAATATTATCTCAGACTATGACAAGCTACTTAGAGACTCTTCAAGTAGAGCCTAATGTTATTCAATATATTATGTCTCAACCTCAAGAGCATGCCCAATTATTGACTAATGAAATTAGAAAAAATCCTAATTTAACTACAAAACAATTACAACAGGTTCAACAACCTCAACAAATAAATCCATATCTAAATCATGAAATAAAACATACTTCATTTTATGATAAAATTTTTGGAAAATGGATGTTAGTTAATTTTAGAAAAATAAGAAAAGGAGTTAACGACTTAAAAAAACTCTCACCAATAGATTTAGGTATATATGATACTTTTTTTGATAAAACTGAAGAAATACATGATTGGTATAGAAATGTTAATCCTGATATTTCTTCCTATTCTGCTCAGGAAGCTACATTATCTTCTGATGAATGGCATAGAATGATGGCTGGGAAAGGGAAAGGAAAAAGATACGAACCTACTAAGCCAGAATCAATAATATATGGTCCAGAATGGCAAAATCTAGCTTGGCAAGGATGGACTATTCAAAAAGTAGTAAGTGAGAATGACCTATTAGCAGAGGGAAATAAAATGGATCACTGTGTTGGATCGTTTTGCAAAGGAGTAGAAGATAAAAGTATTATTATTTATTCTTTAAGAGACCCTCAAAATAACCCTAAAGTAACAATAGAAACAGATGGAAGTGGAAAAGAAGTTGAACAGATACAAGGTAATTCTAATTCTTATCCTGATGGGGTATATACAGATATGATAAAAGAATGGGTAAATTATGGCAAAGGATCTCCTGAGAGATTAAGAAAGGACAGGTATTTTATAAATTGGGAAATCGGTGGATCATTAGATAGCATAGCATATCAACTACAAGATTTAAGAAATGGCTATATAGAGGAAAATGATGGTGATTATAATGATATATCACCATCTGATTATGGATTAGAAGAAAATGAATCTCCTGAATTTGTTGAATGGTCAAATAATTTTGACTTAAATAAACTTATGAATATAATTTTTGAGGCTATAACTTATGAATACAACACAGTTAATGTAGAGAATATAAACTGGTATGATAGTGAGGTAGATAAATCTTTATTAGAGACAGTAAAAGAATACGATATGGAACAAAACACTAAATTTTATACTAAAACATTAATAGGCATATTAAAAGAAGAGATAAGAGATGATAGTAATGTCTATGAAGAAAATACTCCTATTATAAAAAGTTTTGCTAAACACCTGTTAAAATTAATAGCTGTTCCTGAAGGACAAATGTCATTCAATTTTGCTTCAGGAAATAATTGGTATAAAAAAGCAAATAGCCCAGTTTTAGAATTCTTATCTTATAATTCTTATGGCCAGTTTAGAGTTAGTATTAATGAAGTTTCATATACTTATTACGATGTTTCTCCCTTTGAAGCAAATAAGCTAAGATGGATGATAGAAAAATCTAAAATTCCTAGTGGTGTAATAATACAAAGATTAAAGAAATTTAGCAATCCTAAAAAACATAAAGAATTAAACCCTCCTGAAGAGCACACTAAAGAAGAGAAAAATGAAATGTTAGATGAATTACATAATAGAGGATTATTAAATTAATGAGTTGGTATAAAAAAGCACAAATAAATAATGGTAAAATAAAATATGGTCCAGATGGTAGCTTCTTTATTTTGGGGAAAAATACAAAAGAAGGAGAAGGGCCATGGAGAATATCTTACTTCGGTAAAGATAAAAAAGGATATATACATAGAGATTTTCCCACATATGAAGAAGCATTAGCTGTTTTTAATCACACACATGGAACAGCAGAGCCTATTAAAGAAGATAAATATGAGTTGGTATAAAAAAGCTAATAAACAACTTTGGGAAATAGACCCAACTAGTAAAGAATACAACGATATCGATATAGACACTCTTGATCGTTTAGCTTTTGGATTCTCTGAAAAAGATATAACAAGATTGTCCCCTCGGCAATTAAAGATAAAATGGCAAGATGATCTAAATAATGTTATTCAAGAGCAGCAGTATAGCGGCAAATCAAAAGAAGAATGGGCTAGAAATATTGATTTAAATGAACCTATAGAAGTAATTTTTGAAGATGGCGTATTTAAAATAGATGATGGTCATCACAGATATTATGCAACTCTTATATTAGGAATTGAGTTAAATGTTTCTCTCACTATAAAAGATAAACCACATCTATTTTCAGTGGTAAAAGCATTATCAGAAGGAAAACCAGTCCCTCCAGAGATTATAAAATTTTATAATCTTTAATTTATTTTCACTTTTATTCAAAAAACTACTTGAAAGTGAATCCTTATCCTGTTATAATTACCCTTAAACTGTCAATATGTCTATATTTACATATGTTTTTACGAAAAATCCAGACAGTAAGTTTTTTAAGAATAGAGAATAGTAATGGCTAAAGATGACATATGGACTACTAAAGATGGCAATAGTTTCAGAATGTGTGAGATGACAGATTCTCATCTTAAAAATGCTATTAATTATTTTATGCCTCGAAATGGTGAATTTAAAGAACGTTGGAAGCTATTGATGACAGAAAAGAAGCGTAGGGACAAGTTAGTACCTGATAAACCTATAAATAGTAGATTTGATATATTGGATATATAGTGAAAGGAATTAGATGTTTGGATATAATAAAAAACAATTTGAATGTTTCATAGATTATATAGAAAATAATATAGCTTCTATCACTTTGATAGATGAAGATGGTGAAAAATCTTCTATGGAAATTCCTAAGGATATTTTTATTTCATCAAAAATAAATTTTAAAGTAGGGACTATATTTTCTTTTACTTTTAGAAAATTTTATGGTATAGAAAAAGTAACTTTTAAACCTATTAAGAAAAAAATGATTACAACAAAAGAACGTAATAAAATAATTAAAAAATATGATGATAAATATGGAGACTTATAATGAATGAGGAAAATGTAAGGACATTAAAAGTTATCAGCTTATGCTCTGTCTGTGGAGAGCCTGTTCATGCATCAAAACATGATAAAGCTGCTCGTCATGGTTTTAAAAGATGGAGAAAAAAAAGAGTTATTAAATTTGTTCAAGAAGATGATAAGCCTTGCTCAGGAACTGGAGAAGAAGTTGTCTATAAAAGATTTATGAATTATAAAAAAGCACTAAAAAGAAATAAAACATGAAAAAATATTGTCCTGTTTGCTTTAGAAGGATATCTACTAATGTTAGAGGTAAAATTTTTAGACATGGATTTAAGAAAAACAGATGGATATCCAACGATATAAATGACATTAATAATATAAGATATAAAAAAGTAGATAGTAGTCCATGTTTAGGAAGTGGCAAAGCAGGATTAACCTTAAAACAATTAGAGAAAGAGAAAAAATGAAAATGAGAATAGAAATTGGAGGATGCCCAAGTGAGCATAAAGTTTTTTGTGGAGAACATGAAATAACTAATGTTTGGATTGATCACCTTGAGGTTGATACTAATGTCACTCCTCCGAGAATGATCGCTAATATAAGAATAGTAAGAGAAGAAGAAGTCGAGAGAAAAAGACTGGGAGCAGAAGCATCAAGATTAAAAGATATATATGACGGAATGAGGCAAATGTTAAGAGAAAAAAGATTTGCTGATGAACAAAAGAAGAAATTCGAAGAAGGGAAAGAATCATAAGATGTTAGAAATAAGTAGAGTTGGTAAAAATACAACTATTGGAGTAAGTGAGTTTGTAAAAAGGCAACTTGAGAATTCTCAATTTACTCACTATAAAGGTAGTTGGTCAGATTTAGCAAATAGGACAGTTGAAGAATTTGAAGCAGGGAATTTTACAAAAAGTTATAGAGATGGAGTCGTTCTTGTTCAAATGCCTAAAGATGAAGTAGGTCTATTTAAAACTTTTGATGCTTATCCAATGTTTGAAGGCATGAAGTTAGATGCTCAATGGGCAAAGACTCCAGGTAGAGAGCATGAGCCATCTAAATTACAGGTTACTATTTTAGAACCTAAAATACCTTGTAGATTTGTAGATATTGTTCTTTATAGGAAGAATGTCCTTGAGGAAGATGGAGATAATATCACAGGAGCAGATTGGGATATAGTTTCTATTAATGGTAGGCTAAAGAAAGACCCACCTCCAATTGATCCTATGACATTAGTAAGAAATTGGCTACATCTTAAGGGTGGAACTGAAATGAAAGGGACTACTCCTGAACAGATATTAGAGATGCTGTGTGATTCTATTCTTTATAAGAATGGAATGAAAAAACATATGTCAAAGAAAGGATAAAATGGTTGCAAAAAAAGAATTGATCAGAATAGCGAGGAAAGGCAACTTTGCTGCCATCCGCTCAGATTTGTGCGAATTAGCATGCCAAAGTTGCGGATGTTATGACTTTGAAGGTAAGCATGAAAAAGATTGTCCTGTCGGAGATTTGCTTCAATTAATAGAAGAGAATGTGCCTAAATAAAAAGGTAAAAATATGGGAATGCCAACATTAGGAAAATCAAGATGGATAGGGAATTATATCTCTCCTGATATAAGTGGAAATCCAGATCCTCAAAATTTTAAGATAATCAAAACTAAAACTATTGGACAAAACTCTTTAATTTACATGAATTTTCCTGATTGTAAAAATTGTGAAGGAGATAAAATTTTACTTATAAATGGAATGATAGCTAAAGAGGTTAGAAAATTAAAAAAGATAGACCCCCATTTTACAGAGGAATTAAGTACATTAGAGGCATTTGTAGTTTGTAGATTTCACCCATCAAATATGGGTTGGAACCTAGGTGTTTTCATGTTAAGATATCTTGGTGGTAAATAAAATGAAGAAAATAAATCTTAATATAATGTCGAAAGGGTTTTTCTAATGATTACTAAAAAAATAGCTGATAATATATTAAATCAGCTTTCAACACTTGATGTTCTTGCTTCTGAACAAGAACGTCTTAAAACAGAAACTATGGATGGAAAAGTTTTATCTAAAGAGCTAGTAGTTTTTTCTATCAATGATCCTTTTTATCCAGTCGTTATTCAAAAGCTTATGCCTAATTCTAAAATGTGCAAAATTAAATGTCGGCATGTAAGAGACAGACGTAAAGGATATATAGGAGAGGGATATAATAAAGAATTATTTTCAAGTCAATTTAATGCATTTGAGGCTGCTATTAAAAAACATGATAAAATAGGAAAAACTCTTACTTGTAATATTAATGATGCTGAAAAGATAATTAAACAAAGAAAAACCCAGAGGCTAAAAATAGTAGATGAAATGGGCAAAATATTAAACAAAGAAAACTCTATAAAACATATTATAATTAATGATTAAGAAAAGGAAGTAAGATGAAGAAACTAATTTTAACAATCACAATGATAATCATTTTGTCAGGCTGTTCGGCTTCTGATAGCCCAAGCGAGAAAAAAGATGATATTAAACCATCTAACTGGGATCCTGTAAATGATCTTAGATGGAAAAGAATAACAACAGGAGAGATTATACAAAAAGAATATCAAAGAGATAAATTGTGCGATAGGTTTCCTAAATGTTCTAATTATTGTTTGGCTCACGGAAGTTATTTTAATATAATTTTTACACATGGAGAAATATTTTCAGTTGGGAACATAGAAAGACCAGATTTAATTTGTAAAGGACAGTATGGCTCTCTTTATAAATATAATATAGGAAGTCCTGACAATCGATCATGGTTTCAATGGATTCTCGAAAAACGCCCTTCTCAAAATGATAAATTTGTAAAAAATATTATTTCTGTAAAAAAGCCTACAATTATAATTAAAAAAGATAAACCTGTAATTAATGAATGGATAAAATCAGAGGATACAGAAGATTTAAAACAAAATAATATCGTTTTAATTAAGTTAGATAATGATATCATTACTACTGGATTTATAACTTATGACAAAAAATGGAAATTAAGTTTTAATATTAATAGATATCAATATGGAAAAACCCTTGATAATGTTTTAATGTGGAAGAGAATAAATTTGGAGTAAGTAAATGAGCAATTGTAAAGATTTTGAATTTTTAAAACAGTTTTGTAAAGAAGATGATTTTTCTGATCTAACAGATAGATTAGAGTGGTGCAATAGACTCAAAATATGTTTATTAGGTTTTGAAGAAAACCATGAAGAAAAATATCTATTATGGTTTATCTCTACTATTAATGATGTTTTTTCTTATAATGATATCTCAAAATTAACAGAAGAACAACTTAAATTAGTCCAAGAGGGAATTAAAATAATTTATAAACAAAAAGAAAATTGTGATAAAGAATCTTTTAAAAAGTATCACCTTCGACTAGTTGAATCTGACATAACCTTGTTGCCTACAAGTCAAAAAGCTATAGATGAGTTTGGAGAATAAAAATGAGTAAAAAAGGCACATATAAATATATCTGTGAAGAATGTAAAACAGAAAATTGGATTTCTGCCAAAGATAGAAATAGTAGCTCTATCCCTCGCTGTATAGCATGTGGGTCTACTTTTTTAGAGCCTAGTCATGGCTCTAAAGGACCAGAAAAACTTTCTAAAGCTCAATCTATCTCTAAAAAATACATTAATATGATGGATAGAAAAATGAACAAAAAATAATAATTAAAGGATATTAGTCTTAATTTTCCTAATTTAAAGCAAGACATGCATTAATAGGGGATTAGGATGAATGTTAAATATCTGCTTTTAATTGTTTTTACATTTATATTAACTAGTTGTCAACCGTCATTCTCCGACATAACATACTCCACTACAACAGATAATTCTTCTTTTTTATTCTCAAAAAAAGATGCTAATAATCTTACATTTATTGAAAGATTTAAAATATATAATGAAATTATTCAATCATCTCCTATCCCTGTTATAATAGCAGATCAAAATAGTTTACCAGAAAAGATAATAAAATCCTTAAAAGATAAATTCACAATAGTATATGGACTATATATCGCAGATGCCAATGATATTTTATGGCCTAAAGAGTATATTTTTATCAATAAAAAATACTCCATAGAAACTCAATTAACAACCTTTTTTCATGAATCTCAGCATTACAGATGTAGAATAACTAAATGTTATTGTCACTCTAAGTCTGTATTTTTAGAGGATGAAAAAATTATCGCTACTATATTAAAAGAAAAACATGCCCTAGAAAATGAATTAAGAATGGCATTAGAAATGAAGGATCCTTATTTAATAGAAAATTCAATTTTGTTAATGATTAATTATATTTTAAACTACGATAATCAAATTTATAAAATAGCTTCTCTATGTGTGCTAGATGGTTCTTATTGGAAAAAATCAATAAAATTTCTTAAAGAATGGAAAGAGAAAAACACAATAAAAGCCGATATTATATTGTTAGAATAAAGGCAAATAATATGTTTACAGTAAAAAATATAATAACTATTGATCAAAATGAAGATAAGTACTTGTCATTTCCAGATATCATACAAAGTAAAATAAATTCTAATAGATTTTTCCTTATTTATAGAGAGGGTGACAGTCACCATCCAATAGTATCTAAATTAATATTAAAAAAATCAGAAGATTATGGGAGAACATGGAAAACAATAGAAAAATTTACTCTCAATATAGATGATAGTGGATATGTATGGAACTGCCCAAGACTATCCTATATAAATAATACTTTATATATTATTTGTGATGCTAAAAGTGGGACATATGAGAGACAGGCTCAATTTAAGACTATGTTTATAACCACCCTTGATGAAGGAAAAACTTTTAGAATTAATGATACTCCTTTTCCTGGGATGGTCCCTGATAAAATTATAAAATTTAAAGATAGATACTACTGTGCTAATCATAAAATTAAAAATACTAAAAATGAATTAATTCAACTAATTTCATGGTCAAGAGATAAAAAACTATGGTATGATACTAATACAGTAGCTCATCACAAAAAACAACAATATTGTGAAGCATCAATAGTTAATATAAATAATAATTATATGATAGCTTATTTAAGAGATAATAGTGGTCATAAGAGAAACATTTACACTGCTAAATCAAAAGACGGAATTAACTGGGGCAAACCTTATAAGCTTCCTATCTACGGACAAAGAGTAACTGCTTTAAAAAGAGGAGACAATAGTCTAATAAAAAAAGATTATGTAGTAGGGGCCTATAGGAATACAGACAATTGTAAAGTATCTATATTTAACCATAATCTAAAAACTAATAAAATAGAAAGTTATGATGTTGATTGGGAATATAAGCATAATCAGTATAATTATGGCTATACTGGATTGGCAAAGAATAAAGATGAATATCTATTAACCTATTATATACAACAAGACGAAGAGAACCCATTTATCAAATTAGCCTTTGTCAGTAAGTGAGTCCCACATAAATATTTGACCAGGACAGTCTTTAATTATTTTTTCATCTCCAATTTTTAAATCCCATATCTCAACTTCTTCTTTTGTAGGTTTACTAATTATATAATCATATTCTTTATAAATTCTTAATTCTACCTTAAAAGATATTCCACATTCTATACATTCGAAAAAATCTTCTTCTTCATCTTCTAAATCTGATATCCCTCTTTCTAAACAAATTGTTCCTAAACAATATTTATTATCAAATATTTTTTCTCCACAAAATGGACAGCATATGCTATTATAGTTTGAGTCATAATCAGACATTATTCTATTGTGACCCTTCCGTTTTTGTGAATTATATATATTTTTTTATTTTGTTTTCTAGCATATCTAACTGTTGACCATGTTCCAGATCTTATCTTTTCTTTAACATCAGGAGTGGCTATTAAAATATCTGTTTCATCTACGATATTTTTATTTCTTTGTAGATAATCATGAGACTCTTTTACAATGTCACAACAGCAGCCTGCCACGAATTTACTATATTTAGGAGGATGCCCTACTATTTTTAATTTAAGACTTTTAATAAAATCATGAGCTTGTTTATCTGCTCCTACACACATGCCGTGGTGAAATTCACTAATTTCTTTAGATTTAATTAAATTCTCAAATTCTTTAAACTGTTCGTCACTCATTCCATGACGAGTTCCTGTAAAACCTACTTTAATCATTTTTAACTCCTTATTTTGATATCATTATAACATATTATTTTTCACTTTTGAAGAAAATAAAGGATATTTTTTGAAAAAATAAAATATAATATTATGAGCTGGGAAAACACATACATTTCATTAGCTATTAATTTTGATGCCACATTAAGTGATAGGCCAAATGATGTAGATTATCTATTTTCTTCATTATTAGATATTATTGATTTAAATACTGTAGGAATAGGAAGTGAACTTAGTTTTGGGACTGAAGGAGCTACTTTTTTATTGCCAAAAATGGACCACTTATATAGAACTGCTTTTCGACATTACTCTTATAACGATGAAAGAAATATAGTAGTAGAAGCTATTAATGATTTTACTGTTAAATACTTTGGAGATTTAACATCTTTTATTAATAAGATAAATTGGCCTGACGGGTGTGTTCCTTTTTACTGGGCAGAACTGACTGAAAATGGCAGTCATGACACATCTGGTTGGACAGTTTGTTCTTAATCATTGCCTATTTTAAAGTCTTTAGGTTCTTTAGACTCTCTGAAGTCACTAAATATTATAGGTTTATCTTCTGATATAACAGAAAATTCCGTTGTAGATATAAATTGCTCATGAGCCTCAATTTCTCCTATGTTTAGTGATTTCATTAATATCTCAATACATTTAGTACTATCATAAGTAGCAACATGTTTTTTTCCACACTGAATAGAACTGCCTATTAAAGCTTCATCAAATTCTTTTTCTAAAAATAATGCTTTAGGGTTTCTTTCTATAATAATGTCTTTTATTAACTCTTTATTATCCATTTTTCTCCTATTAAACTATTTTTCTCCTATTATCGATATAATATAATAGGATAAGAATCACTTTTCAATAGAAAAATAAAATTAATGATATATGAAAGTGAGGTGCAATATAGGGTGTGGTTGTAATAAAAATAAAAATAAGCAAAGTAGGAGTAAGAGAATTAGCTCTCAAAGAGTAAAACAACTAAAGACAAGAAATAAACAAACTCCTAAGGCTAAAAGAAAAGTTAATATTTTATCAAAAATAACAGAACCTAATAAGAAAAATCTTATTTGTATGGCTTGTCCTCAATCTGCTCAAACTTCAAAAGAGAAAAAAAGAGGATTAAAAATTTGTCATAAAACTAATCGTTTAGTTACTAATTTAATTAAGGATGGTAGGTTTACTTGTCCTATTGGGAATTGGGATAAGATTAAATAGAAAATATATCTCTTTCTTCTTTTGGTCTTATGTTATTAATTCTTTTAACTGTGATATCACAATATTTTTTTGACATTTCTATACCTATATATTTTCTTTCTAGTAACTCACAAGCAACTCCTGTAGTCCCTGCTCCATTAAAAGGGTCTAATATAGTAGCATTTTTCCATGATAACATTTTAATTAAACGATAAGGTAGATTAACAGGAAAACAAGCAGGATGACCTATCTTCTTCATTTTAGTTTCTGGAGCTATATTCCATACAGAAAAAGCCCATTCTTGAAACTCTTTTGCAGTCAGGTCTGTTTCTCCTTTTTCTTGTAGTTTAGTATTCTCTTTTGCAAAAATCATAATATACTCAAAAGGTTTAGGAAAAGAGGGACAACTTGGAGATTTGTAACTTCCCCAAGAAAACCTATTTGAAATTTGACTTTTTTGCCATATGATATTTGCCATAAGAATATATCTTAAATCATGAGTCATAAATTGAATAATATCAGAGTGAGTTGCTACTTTTCCATTTTTTCCGTCGCCGATGTTAATAACGCACCTACCTCCCGATTTTAATTTAGGATATATTTTTTTAAATATACCTTTTAACCAACTTATATACTCTTTATGGTCTTTATTATCATTATATAAATCATAAGGACTATCATTAAATTTATTATTACCTAGATCTACGTTATATGGAGGAGAAGTTATAACCAAATCAATAGAATTATCTTCTAAAGTAGGTATAACTTCTTCTGATATTCCATTATATAGTTTTGAATTACTATTTATTAATGTATAATCTGTTGTCATATATATATTCTTCTACTTTCTGAGGGACAAGGAATTTAGTAGCATATTTAAGTTCTTTTTGTATTCTAATTCTTATGGTAGTTGAAAAAATATCTATTTTTTCATTAGAAAGAACATAAAAGTGATCAGATGAAGGTTTGTTAGTCAGTCCTTTTTCTCTTACTGATGCTTCTACATGTCCCCAAAAATCTTCGATTATATGTCTCTGAGCTACTAAAAAAGTGCATTCTTGCAATAGTTCTTTTATTCTGTACCAATCTTTTAATTGATGAATAATATCATCGCCTATTAACCATAGTATTTCTGTATCTTCTCCTAGTTTTTCCCTAAAATGTCTAACAGTGTTTATTGTGTAACTAGGGCCTTTTATTTTTGACTCAATATCTGAAACTCTAAAATAGTCTATGTCTTCTGTAGCTAATTGAGCCATTTTAAGCCTGTGGGTATAGCTTAAAACGTCTTTCTTATGAGAGGGGGTAGCAGAGGGTATAAAAATAACTTCGTCCAACCTGAGCTGTTCTACGGCTTCCTGGGCAATAATCAAATGTCCATTGTGAATTGGACTAAAAGTGCCACCAAACAATAATATTCTTTTATTTTCTGACTCCATAATAAACTACCTTATACGAATATTAATCACTTTTAAACAGTTATTTATTTTCTCTTAAAAATAAACTAACTGATTTTTGTTCTACTCTAGGGGTTCTATTTATACCTTCCCAAAAACTGATTTCATCTTCTTTTGTTCCGTACATATCTATTTCATTTCCAAAGTTATAAGCATATATATACATCTTAGCATCTTTTTTCATAGTTACATAATAATGATCATAACGACAAGAAGCTTTAAATGGAATATTGTTTTCCATAAGAAAAACAAGAACTTCATCTTCATTACAACTAACGTTATAATACATATATACCCCTTCTCCCTCATATTCTGGTTCAACATCTCTTTTCTTCCAAGAAAGGGGAGAATTTGTAGATGTTCTTTCAAAACCATATCCTTCAAGTAAAGCAATACTCTTCTCATTAGCTAACATAGGAATTTTTTCTTTATCGCTATCAAGAAATTCATCTTTTTGTATTTTAACGATAAATGAACTACTCGAACTATTACTGACAAAACCATTTCTAATCTTCATGTTCACATCCCATTATATTTAATATTATTATCATGTACACCAATTTTAACGAGAAATTCGTGCATATCAAAATTGTCCATACCCGTAGACATCGTAATTTCTTCTTCTGTTTCTTCTATACCCCATCTTTCAATAGAATCAGCATTATCCATTTGAAAATTTGTTTTAGCATATTTTATATGGTTCTTTATTTTTCTAATTTGACTATTAGATAGAACATTTTTAGAAACGATAAAACTACTACTTGAGCTATTGCTGACAAAACCTTGTCTAATCTTCATCTTTATTCCTTATATCTAATATCTCAAATCTATTTTTAATTTCTGGAAGCTCTAAAACGTGACAAGCAGGACAAACAATTTTACTCGTAGAAGCAAGAACCATCTTATCTTGAAAATGACCATTCTTATTACAAAAAGCATTCTTGTAATCTCCTGAGTAATTATATTTAGAAAACTCTAAATTATATTTAGGAGACCAAAAAACTTCATTACATTGAAATTTATATGAGTTAATAGATTCATCAAATGGCCAAGCCTCACTATCTTCTTTGATATATCCATGACTGTCTAACCACTCTTCAACCTCTATAGGAGGAGAAATTATTCCCTCTAATTCATGTATAAATGGATGATTATTACAAGTAGTTACTATATAATACCCTAATACTTTTTTAATATAGGTATCGTAGTTGCAAGTAGAAAAATAGATAGAACTATCAGGGTCTTTATTAGTTTTATTTATATTAGGTATTTCAGTAAGAAACTGTTCTCTTTCTTTTTTATTCCAATCACTATAATCTTCATTTCTAATCTCAAGCATAGCAATAGCCAAGTCAAAAACAGTTTTATAAGTGTTATTAACTATAAAATTACTACTTGAACTATTGCTAATAAATCCTCTTCTGATCTTCATAATTATTCACCATTTATATTGGGTATTTCTGTTAGAAACTATTTTCTCTTTTATACTGTAGTCGGAGTAGTCTCCATTTTTAATCTCAAGCATAACAATAGTTAAGTCAAAAACAGCCTTATAAGACTCTGAATTAACTTTGAACCTCCTTCACCATAAAGGTAGAGGATTCTCACGAACTACAAACTAATGTTTGTATATTTAGTGAGCTAACCTCGTCGTCCCGACGATTCTTGTTTTCTTTTAGTATTCTCAATCCTTCTTTTAAGATATTTAGAGCTGCATTGTAGTCTCTGTCTATTACTAAACCACAACAACTACAAATATACTCTCTATCTTTCAAAGTTAGATCTTTCTTAATATTCCCACAACAACTACACATCTTACTACTTGGGAAGAATTTGCCTATTTTAACTAATTCTCTCCCATACCAGTCTGCCTTATATTGGAGAAGTTCAACGAACTTCGACCAACTACAGTCAGAGATACTTTTAGCTAAACAATGATTTTTAACTAAATTCTTTACTTGTAAGTCTTCTAAACAAATTACTTGGTTTTCGCTAATTAGTCTAGTTGACAGTTTATGTAAAAAATCTAATCTTTGGTTAGCTATCTTTTGATGTATTCTAAATACTTTCTTCCTAGCTTTTAGTCTGCGATTACTGCCTTTCTTTCTTCTACTAAGTACTCTTTGTGCTTTCTTAAGTTGTAACTCTAACTTCCTAAGATACTTAGGATTAGGTTCTTTGTAATTATCAGAAGTAACTAAGAACTCTTTTATCCCTAAATCTACTCCTATTTGAGTATCTAAAACAGGAAGATTGTCTATCTCCACTTCACAAAGTACTGATATAAAATAGTTATTTAAGATATTTTTAGAGATAGTAACAGATTTAATCTTTCCTTTTACTTCTCTTGACTGTTTGAATTTGACAAAACCTAACTTAGGTAGTCTAATCTTGTTATCTTCTATTCTAATAGAATTAGAAATATTATTAGTTCTGTATGAGTGTTTGGGATTATGTCTATATTTGAAGTTAGGCTTTCCATAATTAAGTGCTTTTGCTTTCTGTTTAGGAGTTTTAGCTTTTGCTAAAAGTTTAGCTACTTCTTTTTGGAGTTCACCTGACTTGATTTTTCTAAAGAAGTTTTTGTAAGAATCTTGCAAATCCAGTCTTGACTGTTGGAGAGCTATGTTATCTACTTCTTTAAGGAACTCAAATTCTTCTTTATACTGTTTCTCTGTTTTATTCTTAGACTCGTTTTTAGACTTATATTTAATCTGTCTTTCATCTAACATTTGGTTATAGAGGAATCTACAACAACCTAAAGTCTTATTAATAAGAGTTTGCTGTTCTTTGTTAGGATAAAATCTAAATTTATAAGATTTATATTTCATAGTTTATACATTAAAAAAGAGTAAAATCTAATTCCTGAAAACCACTAAAGGAAGAGAAATCACTCTTTTATATAAGTTTATAATACTTTATTGTGGTTTTCAAGTTTTATATTTATATATTCTATAATAGTATCGACTATTCCTCTAAAAAACTTTAGAAATTGTGAAAATATTTACTTTTCAAAGAGCTATTACTAACAAATCCCTGTCTTATTTTCATTATTATCCTAAATGCACTCTTCTAGCTCCAAACTTTCCTTCAATTAATCCGAACAATTCATAAGGAATAGAATTATCATCAGTACTATAAATAAGAAGTTTCCCTTTTATTTCTTCTTTTTTAATGTCCCAATATTTAAGTTCTTCTATATCTTCTTTAGTTGTAATTCTAGGAGTTTCAAACATATTCTCAAAAGAAGTATTTTGCCCTTCTAAATCATTATAAAAGTCCAATATTTTTTGTAGTATATCAGTAGCTTCTTCTATATTGTATTTATTTTCTCCCCACATCCCACAGATGAAACATGAGCTACTTGAGTTTGATACAAACCCTTGTCTAATTTTCATTTATTTTTACTCCTTTTTCTTTCATCTTATTTATAAACTCATTTTCTTGATGTTTAATACTTGCTAAATATAATTCTGCAAAATATCGAACATCAGATCTATCTTCAACATCTATAGCCATATCTGCTATTTTAGTAACATTATAAATATCTTTTTCTACTTCTTTCTTAAACTCTTTAAAAGTCATTTTCTCTCCGTTAAAACTGCAATAGCAATAAATACAAATATAACTATCCATACTTTCCAATACATTACTACCATAGCACAAGCCATGTACAAACAGCATAAAATAGCTATTAATATACAAACTTGGGATATGATATTTTTAATTTTTGACCAAAGATAGTTCATATACAGGACAATTTCTTTCATTATCTATTAGTTTTTTTCTCCAACTTTTTGCTACTTCATTATTCCAAACATCTTTTACAAAATTATTACAGTTTAAAACATCTATTTCTTCTTCTATATCTTCTCCAAAACTACAAGGAAATACTTTTCCCTTACAGGATATGTAAAGAGAAAATAAAAAAGATTCACAGGGATCTGCCATAGTCTCTAGATAACTATTATTAGGGTCATCTTTAATACTCTCTATAAACATAGGAGCAGAACAAGAGTCAAAACCATAGTTTACTTTTTTCTTATTACAGTAGTTTATTAGTTTTTTATATTTCTCTACATCTAATACAGAATGATAATCAGAGTTTTTGTTTTTATCTTTATACTGAAGAAAAACAATAGCATTAAATTTCTCTAATCTAGGGTCTGTAGATATATCATCAATTATCTCAAAAGCTCTGTCATAACTCTCCATGCTTAAAACATAATGACAATTTACTTGTTTCATACCTTCATCTGTAAACAGTTTAATAGCATCATAGGTCTTTTCTTTATTAACAATAGAGACTGCTACTGCTCCACAAAGTTCTGCTGTTTTTTTAGCTACTTCTTTAGTTACATCTAATCCATGACAAGTATAATTAGGGATAACTCCATGTTCTCTAGAATACTCCATCATTTTGAAAAAATCTTTATTTGAATTTATGTCACAAATTCCAAATGCTATTTGTGTTATCAGTTTGTTTTTATTTATTTTTTCAAATATAGTTTTAAACTCTTCAAAAGTCATATGATGAGTATTTTCATCTTTTCCATTACCCTTGTAACAGAATTTACATTTTCCTCTACATTTACCTGAACTAATTTCTAGATCAAGTATTTCAGGAGATGGTCCATATTCTGGATCCTCATCCTTATTTTTTCCCCATCTAGCAAAAAAACCTGTATCTTTATTAAATATAAAATTATAATCAGAAGATTTGCATATTTTATATCTTTTATTCTCAATAATTTTTAAGTCTTTAAATTCCATTTTCATCCTTATAAAATACAGTTAGTTTAATCTTGTCATTTATGCAGTTAAAAAACTTACTGCCTGGATTATATCACTTTTCCTACTCTTTGTCAAGAACTTTTATTATTTCCTAATGAGAATTTTTGTTCTATCTCTCTATCCATATTTATTCCTACTTCTCCTATATCTTGTAAAAAATTATAGTTTAATAGTTTTTTACCTATATCTTTAGAATAAAACTCAATAATATCTTTTAACTCTTTTATAGTAAAATGCTTATCTATAACAGGAATAAATCTATTTATATACTCACTAACAGTATATTTTTCTTTTATCTCTAATAGATATTCTTCTGATATATTATAAGTATTCTCACACCACTTAAAGAAAATATCAAGATGCTCTTGAGAATTAGTTAAAGTAGTGCATTTCTTTATAAATATTTTAATTAGATATTCTTTTTGTTCATCCATATCATCCTCTTATGTCTAATATCTTAAATCTTTTTCTATTATTTCCCATTATACAATTATATCTAAATATGTTTATTTCTTCTTTTATCAATTCTAATTGTTCTGTAGTTATTTTATTTTTTGTAAATAAATACTTCATATCTAATTTATCTCGAAACTCATAAATAAATTCAGGAGAAAGAGTTTGATTGTAAGAGATGTAATTCCAATCTACTCTATACTCAAATTCTCTGATAAATTGTTCAGAAAGAATTTGATTCCTAGATATCCAAATTCAATCTACTTTATGTCTAAATTCTCTAATAAAGTTTTCAGAAAGAATTTGACATCTACAAAGACCATTCCAATCTACTTTTTCTTTGAATTCTTCTACAAAACAATTTAGATCTAAGTTCTTTATTAGTTCTTCTATTTCTTTTTTTAGTGAATTAGTCATAGTTGCCTATTATATACTATTTTCTTTCACTTTCAAGAAAAAACTTTAATAAATTAAAAATAAAAAAGGATATTTTGTAGAAAGATAGAATATATAAGTAGAAAATACTTAAAGGCCACGAAAAATGTTAAAACATAAAATAGAGAGTAAATATCTTTTTTCTTTAGTGGCCTTTAGAAATTAGATTTTACTCTTTTTTATTAGTAAGGAGATAAAAATGAGCAAAAAACATACAATAGAATATGCTAGTCAATGTTTTTTAGATGAGGGTTGTGTCTTATTAGAAAAAATATATATAGGTAGTGGAGTGAAAATGAGGTATATGTGTGAATGTGGAAATATTAGTAAAATAAGTTTTGACAATTTTAAACAAGGAAGAAGATGTGCGAAATGCGGGAACAAAAGAAGAAGTAAAAGCAAAACTCACACATTAGAATTTGCAAAACAGTGTTTTTTAGATGGAGGGTGTAAATTGCTAGAAACAGAATATATAAATAATTCAACTCCGATGAGATACGAATGTAATTGTAAAAATATTAGTGAAATATGTTTTAATAATTTCCAACAAGGTCAAAGATGTAGAAAATGTAGTGGTTGTGAAAAACATACATTTAAATATGTAGAACAATGTTTTTTAGATGGTGGTTGCATATTATTAGAAAAAAAGTATATAAACGCTCTCACAAAAATGAGATACGAATGTAATTGTGGAGATGTTAATGAAATATGTTTTGACAAATTCCAACAAGGCCAAAGATGTAAAAAATGTGGAGGAAGAGAAAAACTTACATTTGAGTTCGTCGAACAATGTTTTTTAGATGAAGGCTGCGAGTTATTAGAAACAGAATATATAAATAATTCAACTCCAATGCAATATATCTGCAATTGCGGAGACGTTTCTAAAATATGTTTTAGCTCTTTTGAAAGAGGGACAAGGTGTAAAAAATGTGGAATAAAAAGAATATCTGGTAAAAATAATTACAATTACAATCATAATTTAACAGATGAAGAAAGAGAGATAGGTAGAAATTATCCTGAATATAGAGAATGGAGGACAAGTGTTTATAAAAGAGATGACTACACCTGCCAAAAATGCCTCGTAAAAGGAGGCATTTTACATGCTCATCACATAGAGTCTTGGGATGTTAATAGAAAGCTAAGAGTAGATAAGAATAACGGTATCACTTTCTGCAAAGAGTGCCATATGGACTTTCATAATATATATGGAAAAGGGAATAATACAAGAGAACAGGCAGAAGAATTTTTAGGAAGAGTTTGTTTTTAGAGATATAATACCAATCTACTTTATCAATAAATCCCTCTATTAAATAGTCAAAATTTAATTCTTTTATTTCATCTTTAGTTGATACATTTTTTTATTTTTCGAGAAGAGAACCTTAACTCCGTCATTAAATAGCTTCATATCTCCTTGGATAATATCATCATTACTAATCACTTTGATAGTATTAGATTCTTTTTTATTAGAAAATACTTCTATCTCTTCATCCTCATTAATATGAATAACTAATCCATTCTCTAAAACAGTAAAGTTAATACCAGTATAAACTATGTCTTCTACTTTTCTTAAAGAATAAGTAGAGAATTTATCATCAAATTTTAGAATAAACTTATCATATTCTCCTTTTTTACTACCTATTACTATTAAAACATTATCTATATATTTAGCATCTATAATCTGATAGTCTTTAAATTCAGGACATTGTATCTGATAATGAACCCCTGAAGAAGGGAACACTGAAGCCATAAAAGAACCTAGAATATTCTGTATGATTACTCCATCATATAGTTTAGTAGCATTCTCCATTACATTAGCAACTATCTTAGGGACAACATGAATATTATTTCCTATTTCAATAAATTCAAGTTCAGATACTGTATCTTTATTTTTAATATAAACTCTATCTTTATATGACATTATTCCATCTGCTTTTATGTTATATTTAGGAGTAGTACTATCAGAAGAATTATATAATACAACATCTCCATCAACTAATGAGGCAGATATTATTTTATTTAATAAAGGGGTAATAGCAACATATTCACTCTTATTATCCTGTACTATTTTTTTCTGGCTAATATATAAATCTTTAGAAGTAATAGTATATCTTGATCCACTTAAAGACATATATTTTACTATATTAGAATTACATTCAAATATCTCTGTTATATCAAAATCTTCATTACCCATAATAGTTTTAACTACAACAGGAACTACTATAATATCGACTGGATCAGAAGGAGGAGGTAGTCTCTTCCCATCAAAAAGAAGAGCCTTATACCAGTCCTTATAGGCCTGAGGGATAACGTCAAAAGGCAAACAGGCCTTAGGAAATCTAACATCTTTATGAAAGACAGGGATATTAGCTAACATCCTATTCTCTAACCCCTTGATAGTATGATGCTTACCTTTATAAGGATGTATAGAAGTAAACATTTGAAAAGAAACAATACAAAATGAAAACCAATCTGTTAACTCACTAAAAGTAGAGTTATGTCTATCTCTGATAGACTCCATAATAGCTGTAGCTGGAAAGTTCTTAGTTTGATAACTATCAACATCTATAAAAAATATATCATTAAACTTCTTATCTACAAGAAAATTCATTTCATTCAAATCAACTATTAAAATGTTTTTCTTATGAATATCAGAAATAGTCTTTTGCATTTTTTGAACAAGATGCAAGACATTTTTTATATTCATCCCAGTCCTATCTCTAAATGCTCTAGGAAATATTTGACATAAAGAGTAGGCATTAGGGACTAATTTCATAGTATAACCAATAGGACTATTCTTAGTGTTTAATACTAATTTTTCAGGTTTAATGACATTAGAATTTTTAATAGCTGATAATTCTTTTATCTTAGAATAAGGAATAACTACTTTAGGATTTTGGTAAATCTTAAAAACAGTTCCTTTTTGAGCATAAATATTTCCTTCCCCTCCACTTGATATGAAGGAGTTTTTAGTCAAGTTTATTTTATTATTACTACCCTTGATAAAAACTTGCATATTATTCTCTTATCTCAATTGCTACATCAGGACATATTTGACAACATAAAGTACATTGATTACAATTTTTAACATCTTTAATCTCTGGCCAGGAAAAACCACTTCTATTAAGTTTTTTAGACATAGTTATTAGTTTTTTAGGACAAGTGATAATACAGAGACCACAACCTTTACATCTTTCTGTGTTAATTTTTGTCTGCATTTTTACCATCCACTATAGATTAGATAATCTTTTTCCCATTCAAATGTTCGATAAATATACACAAGATTAAAAATTGCATATTCTTTGCTCCATGACTGAACTATTTCTCCATCAGTTTTTTCTTGATCAAGATAATAAGGAACACATCCGAGACTAATCTCTGGATCCCATATCATCCTCTTCTTCTTAAAAAAGCCTGTATGAAGGGAGGGATCTTTTTCTAATTTAATATAATAATCATGAGTATCTTTATGATATGACTCTATAATGAATTTCAAATTTTCTTTGGTCATTATATGAAATTCAGACTCACATGCTTCATAGATATCAAAATCATAAAAACCCTCTAAATTATCATTAAAATTGACATACTTGCCTATCTCATGTAGTTCAGTATACTCTGGTGGATAATAGGGAGAATCTTCAGACTCAATAGCCTGTATCATTGAGTCTACTTCGTCATAAGTCTTGCCCTTGTACTTATCTCTTTCAATCTTTGCTATCTTCCCTAGTCGTATTCTATACCCCATTATCAATATCCTTTTCTTTAATTATTTTTTGTCTGCATTTATTCTCTCTATTATATCCCTAAGTTCTTTTTCAATTTCTTGTGATGGATTACCCTCTAAAGCTAAACTTATTAATTTTTCAGAGTCTCTTATTTTGCCACAATCAAGAGCAAGAGATGAAGCACTTCTAAATAATACAGAACGTGTAGGCTCTAAATCCTTATATCTACTTATAAGCATTGCTGCTTTTTGCTCTGCTTGAAACGCTTCCAAAGAAAACTGTATTGAGTTATCAATATTTCCTTTACAATGTGCAATGTGTGCTTTTTCCGCAAAATCCATTGCTAACTTATGTAATTCATTCGCTCTTTTTAAGCTCTCTTGCTTTGTTAATTCTTTTCTCCTTTGTTTGCCTTTTATTTTATTAGCTTTAATAACGGCATGAATTTTTTCCCAATATTTTTTCTTCCATCTCTTATTACTTTCTCTTTTTGCACATCTCTTACTGCAATATTTTTCCTGTTTCCCAGTCAGTAGTTCTCCACAATGGAGACATATGTAGTTGATAGTTTTAGTCATGCCTGCTCCTATTTAACATATATCTTTTTAGAATATATAGCCACTCCATAAGGGTTTTTAATCTTTAATTTCTTTTGGCCCTCTTTTGTATATAGTCTTTCTTTTTCTTTTTTAATAATATCTTCATCTTTTACTTCAATTTCTTTTACTATCACTTCAGAGAAATGAATAGCCATTAGCGTCTCTCTATATCTTTTTGCTTGTTTTTCTGTAGCCCATGAAAGAAATCCCCTAGTCTCTTCTTTGTATATATTTTCTCCATTATAAAAATTAAAAAGATGAAAAATAGATCTTAAAACCCCATCTTCTTTTACTATAAATGTTTTATATGTTTTAATCTCTATTCTCCCACATGAATAGTAGCTAATGAGACATCGTCACTGTTTGCCCATTTATTTTTCTTACAGTCTTTTCTAAACTTATTAATCCTTCTCTGAACAAATGAGTTATTGTAATTCTTAAAGTTTAATAGTTCTTTTATAACCTCTATGTAAGATACTGACTTGTTATGTCTAGATGTCTCTGTAGTAATAGTCTCATAAAAACTATGCACTCCATCAGACATGATAGAGATATGGTCAATGTCTTTAGTATTTACTATATCAACTAATACATTATGGCCACCTCCAAATACAACACCTATATCTAATAATCTAACTTCTTTAATATCAAGATCAGAAGAAATTATTTTTATATCTCCATTAGCTTTAATAACCGAAACTGTATTCTCTTTTTTGTTATGATTAGTATACCACTCTTTATCTCTACCTTTTTTATCATATATATAGTTCATATAATAAGGATAGTTGTCAGTATAAGTGCAATTAATTATATAAGTATTTCCTGTTTTAGTTTTAATAACAATAACTCCATCTCCATACCCCCTAACTTGTAAAGTTTCTTTATACGAAGTAGCAAAAAAAAGAGTTGCATCTAAACACTCATTAGGGATATCTAATATTTTAATAGCTGATCTAGCAAGGCAAATACATTCAGGCTCATTAAAATCTCTTAAAGTCTTTAACTCCTGTAGTCTATTCATAGCAGTTATACTTAGAACTCTTGATCCTATGTCTGTATTAGGAGAGCCAGAACAGCCGTCTGATATAACGATACTGTTGTTATTATTTAGGCAAAAATCTTGGCAAATATTATGTGTGGAACCGATATAAAAAGCACAATCTGTATTCATAAATTCTCCTGTAGCAAAAATGCCCCATCTGCCTAAAAGCAGACAGGGCATAGTAAGGAAACAACGATGAAGTTGTTTAAAAGGTTAAGGGGGTACTTTTAGATCCTGTCCCTAAACTGTTTGACTGCATAGACACGCTTTTTGATATGAAGTCAGCGAGTTTTGCTAGGCTCTTATCATCTGCATTGTCAATTTCTATGTACTGATTTAGTCCGGCTTCTGTCTTGAAGTCGTTAAGAGTATCGGAGAGAGAGGGGTAGTCTCCTACTCCCACACCTATCAAAACCGTAGAAATACTTTCCAAATACTCCTCTCTAATGCAAGACTTTAATGACTCTCCAATATCACTTACTGATACACTTCCACTGGCATTGTCTTCACCATCAGTAATAATGAAGACTATTGCATTTATATCTGTATAATCTTCAGAGTCTAGCTGTTTTGCATAGTCATTAGTTGCAGAAATTGCATTCTGGGTAGCAGAAAATAATGCCGTCATTCCACTTGGACTAATTGAGTCGATATAGTCAGTAGGATCACAATCTGCAAGTTGTTTAAAACCATGTATTTCTCTCATATTGCTATTAAAAGCAACTAGTCTAATAAGGAGGTAGTCAGATCTGGCACTAAATTTGCAAGCCCTTACTACTTCTTGAATACATTTTTCAATCTCTGCTTTATAGGTAGAGACACTTGAGGAGCTATCCACACATATACAAATGAGGGTATATTCATTTGCTCCTAAATCATCTAAAGATGCTGCTGAATACCCAAAATGCTGTCCTGTTAAACTGTGTTGGACTAATTTGTTACTTTTCATAATTATTTCCTTTTCTTAATTAAACTATTGTTATATTACTACCATAGACTCCTATTATACTCATTTTTCAAAAAATGTCAAGAAAAAAATAAAATATTTCTAAAGTTTAACTTAATTCTTTCCTCATTTTTGCCATTAACTTACTTAAATAATCTCTTCTATGTATCATAGCTCTATAAAATTTCTTTATTCCAGGATCTACTTCTCCCCATACCTTATCTTTCATAAATAAGTCAAATACTAATATAGTTTTATTAAGTTCATCCCATTTACCATTAGTATATTCTAATGACATTACTTCATCAGTTTTTTGTTGAATTTTACTTGTATATGGTTTTTCTGGATTCATAAGTCTAACAACTCCCATCTACTAGTTATAGGGACTGGTTCTTTATAATCTTCTACTAAACATTCTATCATTTCATCATGCCAAGACCACCCTATTCCTTTTATAGAATAGAAAAGTCCATAGATACCACTAATAGTTAAAATTCTATCAGGAAATACTCTATTTAATACGTCTTCCATCTCCTTTTTATATGGCCCAAGGCAGTTTATATAGCCGACCCATCCAAGACTACTCACCCCATATTCCTTCTCCATCTCTTTCCAAGTCTTTATCTTTACTTTGTCACCTATTCTATACTTCATAGTGCTTAGTGTATAATAATAGTCTTTCACTTTCAAGGAAAAACTTTTATTTTGTTAAAGTTTTTAGAGGAATAGTTTTAAGTAATAAAAAATGAGAGTGCTAATATCCTTAACACTCTCATTAAAATGTTTAGACTTTTAACTACTTAAAAGTCAGTAGTTTTAATAATTTTTACTCCTTTTGCTTCCATATCTTTTAAGAACTGCTCAGAGATAGCAGGAAAATCAGGAGTTCCTGGGGACATGGGAACTGGGCTTGTTGTGTCTCTAAGAATATGAATCTTTTTTATATGTTCTTCTGTCCCAAATATCTCTACAACATCTAATAAACATTCTTTTACACAGTGAGAAAGAGCCTCTCCGCCAACGTATATAATATCAGCATTATCTTGCAGCAACTGTAACATACTTCCCTTACTTGTATCAATCTGGGTACTAGGGTCATTTGGATCGATTACCTGGGCCTTAATAGGACTAAAATGCTCTACATAGGGATTGCTGCCTTTTGTAACAAAATTTACATTATTATGTCGAATATTTTGCCATTCAACTAGTGTTTCAAATAATTCATTTGTTACAGATTGCCCTCGGCTTCCGATGAGGCAATGCGGTGGCCATATCAGCAAAAAATATTTCCCCGAAGACTCTAACTCAGTGGTATAGTCAATAAATCTTTGTCTCAATTTAGGGAAGACAGGAAACCACTTTCCTTCTATAAGGTCTTTAGAAGAAATTACAGTAAATGGAGCAGGTTGCTCTCCATCACTATTTTTCCACATTCCAGGATGTGCCACATCAATCAGATAATGGCTGTCAATCGTAACATGTATCTGATCCAATTCCTTACCCATTTTTTTAATGAACTTAGTCATTCTTTGCATGTCCTCTACACTTCCTGGGACAAAGAGACTACCATCTGGATCACAAAACGACACCTGTGGATCTATTATTGCTAAGTGTTTTTTACTCATACTGCTTCCTTTCGACTACAATTAACATTGTTATTTAACTACTTACTATTTTCTTCTGTTATTTTTAATTTTTTAGTCCATTCTTTTGTCTTTAAGGTTTTGAGATTTATCTTGGCCAGTTTAGAGCTAAACCTTCTATACTGTTCATACTCTTTCTCTTTATTAATAAGAGAGTATACTTTTCTAATAGCTTTATTAATCCTTGTTCTTCCCTCTACGTCTGCTTTAGACGAAGAACTAAAATTGCTTGCTTTATATAGTTCTAATAATTTTATAACATCAATCATATTTATTACTATTTAATTACTCTTCTTTTAGATCTATATCTAAATCTTCTTCTTTTAAACCTAAGCTTGAAAACTTTTCTAAAAGACTAAGAACATCTATAAATATTCGTTTACAGTTTTCATATGCTTCTTTTTGGTATTTCTCTCTTAATAGTTGCCTATCTTCACTGTTTAGTTCTTCTATTTCTGATATCGTCTTTTTCTCTTTGCCAGCAAAGATTTTAACTATATACTCTTCCGACAGTTTTTTTCTACCAAAACTATAAAAATAATTAAAACACATTTCGTCAGTATCACATATTTTTCTCATTTCAGGAGTACAACAATTAGCCTGTATATTATTACTTTCATCATAAATAAAAACTTGGTTAGTTTGTAAGTATGTCCATGCACCACGTAATTCGAACTTTTTTTCCATTTATACTACTTCCTTTCAAACTATTATTAACTTAACTATTCAACTACCACAATTTACATTGTAAAAAATCATTTTCAAAATAATCCATAGCTTCTTTTATGTTTTCCTTAATACCATCCTTAATAATATCTGATAAATAACTTTTATCATCAAGCATTCTTAGATCTTTTTGAGCAAGTTTTACCCTCGACATCATTATACTTAATTTTCTAATAAGTTCTGGAGAAACTCCAGTTCTTACAGATACTTCTTCAATTTGTTCTTGGGTTTTAAACATATTATTACCTTCCCTAAAACTATAGTAAATATAATTAGTTGCAATCTTTACTATTATATACGTTAGTTAAATGATTATATCTACTTCTTAACGCCTCAAGTTCTACTTTATCAGAGTTACTAAGATCCATAAAAAACAGAGAAGGCCAAAAGAGAAGCATACCAGCTACGAACAGTGCAGTGTCCTTATTATCTCCTTGTGATTTTTGTCCTGATTTATTCTGAATTTCATATCTTATTCTACTCATCTCTCCTTCTAACTGGTTACAACCCATACGATAATCTCCAGGTTGAGTTATCTGAACGGGATAAGCTTGTCTGCCACCACACCCTGTCATAAGTAAAATACCAACAGTTAATACTGTACAAATTACATTTTTCAAATATTCCATACTGCTTCCCTTTTAACTATCATGTTATTATATCATATTTATATTATATGTCAAGAGAAAAATAAAATTATCTTCTTCTCCGTCTACCCCCACGACCTCTCCTATTATGGTGATCTTCCTCGGCTTTTTTCTCCGCTAACCATTCTTTAACAAATTTATCATATTCTTCTTCCGTAAAATCTTCAACAGGACTACCCTCGCAATCATCACAGAAACAAGTAATAAGGTATGTTTTAGATTTTTTCTCTGCCTCTACAACTGCTTTCTCTCTTGATAACAGATCATTTATTTTATTTTGAACTTCTTGATTTAACTTTAATAATTTTTGCTCTGAATCTGTCATAGCTATGCCAGGGAGACTTATAGAATCAAGAGATTCTTGAAAAGTGGAAGGAGTTTCTTTTTTTACGACAGGAGAAGTTTTTATTTGATTTTTTTCAAATTTGCCCATTGCTCCGGCAAGAGGAATGCCTATACATGGTACAGATATCACCATTAAAATTATTACTCCGATATTACGCATTTTATACATCCCCCCATCTTGATAATTTATTATTTATAAAATGAGCTGTATGAGTATAACTATCATCAGTCTCAAAACACCATGTGGTCTCAAGCTTTTTTTTCTGAAAACTTTCGACTTCTACACTATATGGCAAGCCCCACAACTTATAGACTTCTTTTTTATTCATTCCTTTTTGTAAATAAAATCCCTCATCCATATGATTTTTAAATGTGTCTTTTCTATGATGAGTTTTTATTTTTATTTTAGAGTCTTTGGTCCAATAAGATATCTTGCCATCTTTAAATTTTACTCTTTTATAATAAAACATTCCTTTTAGTTTTGAATCTGATGGCCAAAATTGACCATATTCCCATAGGGTCTCATAATGTCCACAACTGTAAGCACTTTCAACTTTAGTAGGTGTTCCCCAAATTTCATCTACTTGTTTTTTTGTCATTCCCACATTTAATTCGAAAGTGTCATTTTTCAAATATTTTGCTATTTCTGAATCGATATCAGAAATATTCTTATCAGAGACTTCTGTTTTTATCTTCTTAGTCTCATTTACCCATGATGCTAATCCTCCGTGTCTAAATATTGCTTTTCTTCCATTTTTGTAATACCATACCGTATTTTTGGCTCGACTTCCTTCTATTTTTTCCCAAGTGACCTTATCAGCAAACCCCCATATTTTAGTAACCTGCCCCGGCCACATCCCTACTTTTAACTTAGAAGTATCATCTTTTGATTTAGGACTAATTTCTCTTTTCTTAATAGATATCTTTTTTACCTTCTCCGAAGATAAATTTTCTACAACTTTTGCTTCTGCTCTTTTTAAAAGTGCTGATGCCTCTGCCAATATTTTTTTTGCCGAGGTTACTTCTTTCGTTTCTTTCGCCTCTTTTGCTTGTTTAATCAATTCAATAAGTTCTGCCTTATAAGCCACTAACCGTTGTTCTTTATCTAATAAAGGAATAATGGGAATATCTATATGTGTTAATTCCCTCTCTATCTCATTTACACGATCTATATCAGGTTTTTCTATAATGCTTATAGAAGATTGTTTTGATTTAAGATTCCACTTTTCTGCTGCTTCTAATCCTATAACAATACCTAATATTGCCAGAACAAAGAGGGAGACTGTTGATATATAAATTATTAACCATAAACAAACTTTTAACATTTTATTCATGAATATTCCCTTAAAAACTCAGTATCTTCATGGACACATTTTCTGCCCATGAAGATAACTATTTCCATAATCAAATTATTCTTGTGCTAAGGCTTGGTCAATTTTATCTACAGTAGGCACAGTTTCAACTGTATTTGTATTGTACGGAATTGATATAGCATTGACAGGACCCCCAATATCTGAGGCATTGCGTTCTTTTTTAGCAACCTTTTTCTCGTAAATATTAAAGGCTTCAGTCAAAGCAGACATAGATGTGATAGAGGAACTTAAACCTTCAAGCTCTCCTTTTAGTTTTCTTGCTCTTGCTTTTATCTCGGCATTAACTTCTCTGGCTTGGAGCTTCTTAAGTTCTCCCTGCCTATTCCCAAAGATTTTCCTTGCTTCAATAAGATCAGCTTGACAGTTCTTATAAGTAATATCTAAATCAGCTATTAAAGATCTTGAGAAAGAGACTCTTTCATCGATACTTGTAACATAGGCAAGCCTACTATTAGCATTCGCGTCAACCTGAGCAAAAGAATAAGACTCTTTGTTAATTATATATGTTTCTTTTTTCTCCTTAAGTAAAGCTCCGGCAATGGCAAGAGCTTTAAGTTGTTCTGTTTTTTCTGTTTCTAACTTTACAATTTTTCCTTCTTCGACGGTCATTTTTGACTTCAAATCAGTTACCTGCTCAGTAAAATCCTCTATTTCTGCTCCATTCTTCCTCATCAAAACTTCAATGCGACCTACATCAAACTTACTCGATGTATTTTCGTTGATAGCATCTTTAACCATCTTTCTACTACCCCCTATAGCCCCTTTAAAACCATCGACTCCCCAAATAAATACTCCAATTACTGCTACGACAACTACTGCGATACCAATTTTCTTCAACATAACTACTTCCTTTCAACTACAATTAACATTATATTTAACTACTACGATATTCTTATATTTCTAAAAACTTACTGTCTGGATTTTTTAACTAAATATTTAACATCTACAACTATTTTATTAAAATTAGAGAAAATAGTAATAGTTTGTCCTACTACTATTTTCTCCCATATTCACGAATCATCAATCCGCATAGGTAAGCAAACAGTTGTATCTGTCCCTTGCCACGTATTTGTTATTATACCATATTTATATTTTTTGTCAAGAAAAAAATAAAAAATATTTATAAATCTAATAACTCAAAACGGCTAAGAATAGGAGCATGTATCTCTTCTTTATATTCTTTTGCTAAACATTCTATCATGTCATCTCCCCATCTTAATCTTAGTTCTTCCATTTTATAACCACTATGAATTTCTTCTTTAATAGTTAGTATTCTATCAGGAAAATCTTTATTTATCCATTCTTCCATCTCTTTTAAAAAGCAAGGAATATTCTGAATATTACCATTTATGTTTAATCCAAACTCCTTCTCCATACCCTCCCAAGTCTTTATTCTTACCTTGTCACCTACTTTGTACTTCATTATAAATCCTAAAAAAGAGAGAGGACTAAATTACTTGGAAAAACATCTATATTGCATTTTGACTATTGCTGTTTAGATTTTGATTCTTTAAGTTTTGAGTTGTGATATCAAGGTCAAAATCTGCCATATGGCAATCTATAAGACAAACCCAAATGGGTTCTGTAAGAGATATTTTTCTTTTCTTCTAATCCTCTCCCTACAGTTTAAATTTCTATATGAGTTGCATGATTAAAAGTATCAAGTTCCTCTTGTAGTTTATCTATGAACTCTTCTAACTTATTTACTTCTTCTCTTACCCACAAAATGTCAACTGATACTTTATATTCTACATCTGGAGAGCTATTATATGTATCATATCTCCTACCCTCATGAGTATCTATACCATTTAGAAAAGAGATTTTTGACTTTGTTTCTGCTAATAGTAGAATATTTTCTCTCATAGGGGTAGAAGCTATAAAAATAGAAAGTTTAAGCTTAATAAGCTCTTTTACTTCATAGTCTAGCTCTACAAGAAGCTTATCTATATCAAATTTTCTTTCTACTCCTTCTGCCTCTATAACACTATTGTTATTTTGTATATCTCTTTGAAGTTCTGATATTTTTTTAATTTTTCTGTTTTTTACTTTCATAGCTTTTGCTAAATTCATTTTACTTCTCCTGTTTAAAATTGTTATAAAATACTTCCTACATATAGGCACGCCATTGTCCAAAAGGTAAAACTTATAAACTTAATCATTTTATTTGATAAGTATTCTCCGTAGCCCCAAAACTGACCTAATAGTCCTATCTCTAACTTTCTTATTTTTAGACATTCTTCACATTCTTTTTTATTCATATCTATACTCTTTTAAATTATCAGTTAATATTGGTTTATTTAATGACTCTAACATATGTTCTAATATTAGTCTTAAAGAAAAACAAGACATATCTCCTTCGTCTCCTGTCACTATCTCTTCTACTGTCATGCTATCTTCTTTTCTATTCTTATCATAATATACCTCATGAATAGCAAGGTATTCTTCTCTGTCAAATTCTTGCTCTCCTACTTTATACTTTGAAGGAGAATGATATATTACTCTGTAGTTCCAAGACATTTTAGTATTATATCATATTATATTCACTTTTCAAGAAAATAGTTATAAGTCTAATATCTCAAATCTACTAAATATAGGGATATATTCTATATATAATTCAAATCTTTTTAATACCCAAGAGCCTGTGTTTCCTATAATACGACATTTTGTTTTTGCTTCGTCAGTAAATTTATCAATTACTACAAATCCATAGTCTTTTTCTAATTTGTCGTACTTTTCTAAAAAAATGAGTTAATATATGTTCTTCCTTCTTCTGTTAGTTTTATTTTGTCTCCTACTTTATGCTTCATAGTTATAAGTCCAATAGGTCAAATCTACTCAAAATAGGAATAGGTTCTTCTACTGAAGCTTCTATCATATTGTCAGTCCACCTATATTTTTCTTTATCCCCTGTATTCTCTTCCTGTTTTTTATTCCATACCATCTCTTTCATTATATAATGCTCACAAATCTTAAGTTGTTTTTGTGGAACTTCCTTTTTTTCTTCTATTATTTCTTTTATAGTTAAAACTCTATTAGTCTGTAATTTATTAATTACTTCATCCATAGTTCTATTAAAACAACATAAATGATCATTTATGTTTATTTTTTGGGAAGTAAATACTCCAAACTCTTCTTTCATCTCTTCCCAAGTTTTTATTTTTACTTTGTCACCAGGTTTGTAGTTCATAAGTCTAACAACTCCCATCTAGTTTTAATAGGAATAAAAACCTCTTCTGCTGAACATTCTATCATCTCATCAGTCCAAAAATCATAATTTTCTTTCATAGAATAGCTGTGTTGTGAATTTATTCTCTTTATCGTTAATATTCTATCAGGAAATCTTTTATTTATTTCTTCTTCCATTAGTTGATTAAAAATAGGGCCTGTTACAGACTCAGAGGGAAAGGCATTTATTCCTAAGAGTCCTGTTGAGGGATAAAGACTATATTCCTTCTCCATTTCTTCCCAAGTCTTTATCTTTACTTTGTCACCAGGTTTGTAGTTCATAGTGCTTAGTATATAGTATAAGTCTTTCACTTTCAAGAGAAAAATTTTATATTTTTCGATAAATAAAAAGAGGACTTTTTGTAGGGAAATAGAATATATAGGTATAAAAGTACTTAAACTCCCTAGTAAAGTATATAATATAGGCATAGTAAAGAGTAAATATCTTTTTTCTTTAGGGGAGTTTAGAAATTAGATTTTACTCTTTTTTGTTTAAGGAGTAGTGAAATGAAAAAATTGACAATAGAGTTTGCTAGGCAGTGTTTTTTAGATGGAGGATGTATATTATTGGAAACAGAATATATAAATTGTGATACTAAAATGGAATATAGATGTAGTTGTGAGAATATTAGTTATATAACTTTTAGCAGTTTTCAACGGGGGCATAGGTGTGTAGAGTGTGGACTTAAGAAAATGGCAGAAAAAAGAAAGCCAACTTTTGAATCCGTTGACAAATGTTTCGAAGAGAATGATTGCATATTATTAGAAACAGAATATAAAAATTGTGACACTCCTATGAAATATATTTGTAATTGTGGAGAGGAAAGTAAAATAACGTTTTATCATTTTAAGAATGGACAACGTTGTCGGATTTGTGGAATAAAAAAATCCTCAAATAAAAAAAAGTTTTCACTTAAAGATGCTAAAAAATATTTTAAAGATAACGGATGTAAACTATTAGAAAAAGAATACAAAACAGTTACTACTCCTATGAGGTATCGTTGTTCTTGTGGGAATATTAGTAAAATTAGTTTTAGTAAATTTAAAAATGGGCAAAGATGTAAAAAATGTGGAAGAATAAAGATGTCGATCAAAATGAAAGGTAAAAATAAT
>SDBU01000149.1_pt1 | contig 96982 bp, 163 predicted proteins | sample 2277071 | NCBI WGS metagenome assembly SDBU01 (sample SAMN10397929, study PRJNA504765) | marine sediment metagenome | isolation source: marine sediment core GS08_GC12, 126 cmbsf | place: Arctic Ocean: Gakkel Ridge, Loki's castle | collected 2008
GAAATATCCTCGTGATTGATATGTTTCTTTTGCTGGTGAACGTCTCCAATAAGAAGGAGCCTCTCCGCATCCAGTCCATCTATAATGTTTTTCCCTTACCCACAGATTGTTTCCCGGAACACCATAGGGACATGGAAAATTCGGTGGTTCATTTTTTGAAAGGCGCAGCTCTGCCTCGCCATCTGCTATAGAATAGATGCCACCCATCGAGCCAGATGATAGTGGGGCTGGTATTCTGCTTATACGTGGGTCTTTAATAACTCGCCGTGTCTGAGTTTTCCTGTCACCAAGAATAGCTTGCACCATATCGCCATTGAATATTATCGGATGCTCAGTCTGCATTATCAGCCCTCCATTTTATACATTTTAGTTCTGGCTTCATCAGGTTCACCTTTTTCATTATCTGTAAGACGTGAATAGTCCAAAAGCAAACTTACTTTAAGAAATGACTGTGCAACAGCCTTATACACATCTCTTTCGCCTTCAAGCTTTTCATTATATTCTATTAATTCAAGCACTTTATAATAATCTACTTTCAGATAATCATCTATTCGTATTGCCATTATTCAGCCCTCCTGTTCCATGTCTCTGTAGATTCTTGGTTATCATCGAAAGTAGGTGTAGAAGGATGTATAGTACAGTCTGGATTTTTGCAAGATACTTTATAACTGTAAGTTTTATGTTTCATTGACATCCAAGTATGGGTAAACCTGCTACCCTTTACAGCGTGTCCACAGAACGGGCATGGTTTAAGTTTAGTCTGTGCCATTCTTAACCTCCTCAAATTCCTTTAAGGCATCGTCTTGACTCTTGTGATAACCAATGGAATATATTTGCCATATAATTTTCCAACTTAATCCAGGCTTGCCAACTATTCTACAGCACCGTAGGTCAGTGTTTTCTGTTATCTCATCTTCAAAAATCTTCTGGTTCTCCAAAGGAACTAAATGAGCGTTCGCATTGAAATAATTTTCTAACAACTGTTTAGTTTTTTTCATTTGTTTAGAGGGTGTTCTTTGTTGCATTATTCAATCCTCATAGATATAATTTGATTTTCCTTTCTTTCCTTTCACCCAATCAGCAATATAAAGAATACTTTTACCAATCATCCACTTAGCTATTGGTGGTGCATCTATACACCAACCATCCTTTAGGGCAATTCCATAGCAAGCATAAGGCAATGTAATTTGAAGCAGGTCATTAGTCTGTGCCATTATCTTTCTCCATTTCAAGCATTTGTTTGATTGCTTCTACGCCAGTATCACTCATCTTTTCTTCAATAAATATACTATCAGCTCCTCGATACAATCTCTTTGCATTTCAATTTGTTTCCATGAATACTTATTATCTGCTTCGAGCTTTTTGATATATTTCTCTACAAAATTGGATGCTCTATTTGTTATAGTATGGGATTCTTTCATAACTTTAAGAATTTCTTCGATAGTCATAGCTTCCCCCCTTCTTTTTCTATCAATAATGCTCTTTCTAATGCCCTTTGCACATCAGTTTTGCTCCATGTTGACCTGACTGTATAGCCAACATCATTAATAGCATCTTCTACTATTGAATAAACTAAATCGGTTAATTCCTTAATTGAATTGGCTGACTTCATGTTTACCTGTGAAATTAAAGATGACATTTGACTTTTAGACAAGAAAAGTTCATTTTTGCCTATTACAATATCATACCCATTCATTTTATTAAAGACACATACATTCTCATCCATCATAGCTTCCTCGCTTTTCCCCATTCCCATTAGTTTTTTAAGATTCTTGTTTGTCCACACAGAAACCGCAAGGTGCGTTTATATGGCATGAACATGAACGGTCTATAGTATAATTTTCAAGTGCATTGTCCAGCCCCTTACTTTGAGCCGGAGCAAAATGTCTATCGTACTGTTTTCTTTCTTCACTCATATTAGCCCAAATCTTTTCCCTGAGCTTCCGAGTACATTCTCCACAGTAACCATATCCTGACGCATCAGGGGTACAGCCACAAGCTAATTTAGACATTAGTTTTCTCCAGTTTATCCAATGAATTTTGGACTTGTTGCATCGCCCAATCTAACTTATCATCTTCTATTAAATCTACTATTTCACCGATAGAGTATTTTTCTATACGTTCCTTAACTGTTTTACCTCTTTCAAATGGTGCATACATTAACTTAAATATGCGGTGATGTCCTTTGGGCAATTTAGCTAATCCATTTTTTAATTCTGTTCGTGCAAAACTCTGTAGTTGCTTATTCATTTCTTAATCCCTTCCACTAAATTCCAGTATGGATTGACAATGATTTCAAGGTCTTTGCCTTTCCATGTATCAGGTGGATAATCATAATGCTTACTATCTGCAAGCCAATCTACACCATTATCGTCCCAACAATAGCAAACATACCTTACAATAACACCATTCTTCCGAACAGGTCGAGGCTTGGCATAAAGGGAATTAAACCAGTCTGCGGGAGTGCTAAATTTCTTTTCATTTATTCGTTGATTACAGAAGGGTAAATATAAGTTAATATCATTTACAAAGTCCTGCACACTCTTGACTTCATTTCCAATAACCTCATACTTGCGTATGATTGCTTCGTGAGGCATTGTTGCTGAGGATTGCCAAAAGATTTTTGTATCTTGTTTTGTCAAAGATATTAATGGGAATATATCTCCCCATTCTATAGCAGTAGGATAATTCTCCTTATAAACATATTCTTCGCCATCATAAGCCCAAGACTCACGAATCCCGATAATTGTGCCTGTTGGGTATTTGAGCTTGGTAGGTTCCCAAAAATTAAATGCATAGCTTCTTGGGTCATCAGATTTTAATGTGGTGTAATACCATTCATTATGAAATTCAAATACACGGGCATCATCAGGAGGCTGTACCATCATCTCCAGAAACAACATCTTATCACCTTTGGCTTGCTTGGCGATTTGAGATGCTTGGCTGTTATCAACGTTTAGGGTTTTCATCCTTTCCTCCTGAGAGTTGTTCGTATTCTTTGATAATTTCATTAGTCATATTTTCACGATATTTTTCATAATACCCGTCTTCCATTCTCATCCATTTTTCCTTACTACATCTAAAAACACATATCTCCTCTGCCATTTTTCTAATTATAGCTATCAGTCTGGTTATTCCGTATTTTCGATTAGATTCAAAGCAACCAAGAGCTTTTAATGTTTTTCTATTATTTTCATTCATCTTTATCTCCATATAAATCTTCATATAATTCTGTTTCTTGGCATTTACCACAGATAAAATCATTATTCTTCAGCCAAATTCCTTCAGCAAAGTCTGTATCTATAAACTTCCCGCATAACTCACATATACATACTGACATAACATCCTCCAATTTTACGGACAGACTGTTCAATTCTAAATCTGGATCACTTCTGTATCCACTGTGCTGATTATTTATCCTCCTTGCAATACCTTTTGCGGCTCTTAATAATGCCGCATTTTTTACATTCTGCTCTAACTCCTCTTATTTTTACACCTCTGCTTACATAATATTCATCAAGTGTTTTTGGTATTCCGCATTCACTGCATACTTTAAATATCATACCGCTGCTATGTAAGAAGAATTTTATACCATTTTTCTTTATATGACCTTTAGGGTCAGCGTATACCAGACTAAGCATTGTCATTTGTTTGTTAAATCCCACTTTCTTTTTCGGCAATTAACAACTCAAGATAAAACTTTGCTTTTCTTAAATCTTCTACATGCCCTTTAAAGTTATATCTACAAACATATTTGACGACATTACCCTCGACAAAACTAAGGTCTTTATCTAAAATGAAATCAATAACCTCAATACCACCCTTGTTGTAATGGGCAGGATGTTCAACTTTTTCTGGCATTATATTATCCTTTCTTATAGGGGCAACCATGAATTACATTGTTTCAAAAACACATTCTCAACACCATCAGTTTTATCAGTATATTTCATAATGGTAGAATCCTCCCTCTAATGTCAGGTTTATATTTATAGTTGCCCCTTATTATCTTTCTCCATTTCAAGCATTTGTTTGATTGCTTTTATTAGTTTATCTACTCGTTCACTACGATGGTCAAATTGGTTCTCCGCCTCCCAATATAAATGAGCAACAGTCTTATAAACCTTCACCTGTTCTTCAACATCTTGGCAATGTAGAGACAACTCATTTACAGATATTTCTTCTTGCTTACATTGTTTTTCAGCCTTATCCCTTTGCTTTGTAACACTACCAACGGTCTTGGTCAACTCTTCAACACAGACTGTTTGTGCTTCAAGTTGTTCGTCAAGCCTAAAGATAATTCCTACTTGTGTAAGACGAGCAGTTTCAAGATTTTTGATATAAGCTTCTTCGCCAGTCATAGCTTCCTCCTTCATCTTCCTGTACAATTTATAAACTTAGTATCTGCAAACCATTTCTCGAATTCATCCGCTTCTTCATAAGCACAACCTTTCACCCATTTTCCGTTCTCGTCTATAGCGGCAAAACATTTATTCGTATACAGCTTAAGTGAGCACCCTGAAGTTTCATCAGGTTCGTAAAAATATTTACCACAAGTTGATGTATGAGTTCTTCGCTTGCAGTTTTTGCATATGATTATTGACATATTGTCCTTTAGGGTTTTCATTTCTTTTCTTAAAAAGTACGATTTCTTTTTTAAGACAACCTCTTCTTTGGCAGTACCTATGAACTGAAGGTGCTCCCATTCGTCTGCTCCATTTAGATAATTTATGAAATCCAAGTATGCAAAGTATATTCATTATCTCCTCGCATATTTATAGCATCGACTTAAACAATCCAATACCCATCGTTCACATGCCTCTCTATCTGAATTAAAATACGTATGTATCCCATAATGTACATTCATAGATATAATCTGATTTCTTACTTGCTCCTTCGTAATGCCACTAAATAAATAAGGCTCGTCCAATTCATCTCTATCTTCCTCTACTACAAGTCCCGCCCAATCCATTTTACTCATGCGTTCAAGTTTATTTATCGTTTTAGTCGCATACTCACTTGTGATATAACTCACAAAATCACCTATACGTTTACGCTCTATTATAAATTTATCCTCAAACCCTTGTACCGAATAATCGCCATCTTCTAATTTATGTCGTGCTATCACCAATCCATCTTGTGGCTTCTCAAATAATGGTTGTTGCTCACGTGAATCAATAACAAGTATAAAGCCGTCCAATAATTCTGTAGGTTTCCAATCATCGTGTCGGCATACTGGTTGTCTACGTTTCTTTTTTTTAGGCTTGTCATTAAGTAAATCTTGAAATGCCATTTATCTCCTTTGTCCATATGGGTAGCTTAAATTTATTGCCATTTTTGGTATAGCGTCTCACACACTTACCAATAAAATATTCATAATCGTCTCTCATGCTGTGAGCAACAAATGAAATACATTTTCTATATGTTTCGCCTTTTTTGTAACCTTTAGAACTCAATGGATATTCGAAATACTTTTCTGCCCTGCCTTGCGCAATACCAATCCCCGTATCTCTATCAAATTTATCTTGTTTATCTTTCTCTCCCTTGACCCTGCATTTAGACCAGCCGATATATACTCTGTTATATCTTGTATACGCAAGCATAACACCAATCTTACAGCGATGTTTATCTCGCACATATTCAAGTATAGGATGCTTCCGTTCTGTCATTGTACTATATCTTCCTTATTTTTATTATATTGCATATTTTGCATCGTTTAACTTGCGCAGAAACGGAAGTAGAATATTTTTCATCAATGTGATTTTGTTTCAGTGGTAGTTTATTGCTCCATTGAGTATAGAAGTGGATACCAAAATAACATAATATCTTATTCATTATTCTATCTCCTGTTTATTTTAATGTCGGGCTAGCCCACCTTATAAAACCAACCCGACATCGGAGGTATAATTGAAGGGCGAGTCAATTCAACTATACAAAATTATACAAAACTAAATTAAAATTATACGAATTCAGTTTCTTCCGCGACGGCCGCTGGCACAGATGGTGAACTTCCCGCTGCTCCTTCGTTACCCTTAATACATTCACCTGAATCCCACGGGGCCAGCTTAACAAATTTAGCTTTAAGATACTCACCATCTTGCACATTATCTGTTATTGCTTCAAACATTTTACCGACTGCTATAAGGTTTAAACCTTTTAAAAGGTCCTCGGCGGTTTCTGCCTTCATTGTATTATCACGTATTACTCGACCATCATCATCATATTCTGCTGAAGTATCGACACCATTTTTATTAAGCCATGCAGTGATATCTTTAGTAGGGTCGCCATGTCCAGCCTCATCTTTTTTTGGTGCTACACCAGCTGCATGAAGAACATTACCTAAGTCCTTCGCACCCCAAGGCATATTTTCTGAAAGCATATACCTTTGATACACAAATGCCTTTTCGTCTGTAGCTACATAGGGGACATTAAGATATTTCATTTTCTCCCCCTGTTTAATCTCAATACCTTCTGGAAATTGCATTGGATGCGCGCCTGGAGTTGGTAACTTTGCACCACCGCCAGTTACACCTTTGTCATTTACTGTCATTGAATCTTGAAAAGCCATCTTATTACTCCTTTTTGTTAAGTTTAAATTATACACACATACATATATTATATGCCGGGTGCTTTTACTGTACTCGTACTATCCTTTTTCACATTTTGCCCTCCTGTTTTGGTTGATGTGTCTTTAGTAAAATTTACAACTGCCTTAGTCACTACAGCAGAATCCCTATTAAAGAAAATAGAATCATCGTTCAAGAAATCTATAAATCCAAACCAGTCTTCATATATCGCCACAACAATATTCTCACGTGGCACACCTGCTTCCTTTATTGATATTTCTATATTGCGCCTTTCTGCGCATGCAGCAAGCATTGGTTTTTCTTTTGAGTGTGGGAACGTCTGTAGTATTGATGTTGTTTTACCTACTCCTGTTTCGCCATAAAGAAATGCAACGAATCCACCTTCAATTTCAGTACGTTCCATCATTTTGGCAAAATTAAGGGGGAACATCATAATAAAATCATCGCTATCGTTTGCAGTAGGATTGTAACGTTTGCCAGTCCATTTGCACAAAATATTCATATCGGGATTAGGTTCAAACCAAACAAGCGGTGGGTATGTAAGTTTCTTTTTACCAGTTTCACTATCTTTCTTATGGTACCTATCAACGTAACCTATATAATCACACATACCCTGAAAATCTATAGGAAATTGACGACCACGCATGGCGGGAGCAGCAGCAAGTGCTCTATTCCACTTTGGATTTTCTGCCAATAGCGATGTCATTATAACTGGTATACCACCTTGAGAGAATCTGGTAATTGGATTCATGGCACGAAGCATGTTTTCAGCAAGTGAGCCATATGCTTCAACTGACATCTTGACATCATACATATTTCTCTCAAGTTCCTCACCCTCTTTTAATTTGTTGCCTGCTTTTAATTTTTCTTCCTCGCGTATTTTCCTATCTGCGTTTATCTGCTCACATGCATTAATCATAAGCTGTGTGAAGCCATCAAGAAGTATGCCTGAATATTTAGGCTCGCCGAATGGATATGTTACGCCCTTGTTGGGGTCATACGGTATTATTCTCATTTTTTTCCTCCTCTGTTATTAACACATTTTCTTTATTCTCATCCCTATATTGAAATCTTTCCATACTTATATGCCCACCTGTCTTGCATATTATCTTAAACTCGCAATCTTGTCCATACATATAACAAGCCGTGCCATTTTCTTTATACCACCAACACCTATTCGCACGTTCCATTGTTTCCCTTGTCAGGCATCTATATCTGTTTTCTATTTCATCTAAGTCGAATTCATTACGATACATCTTGAGGCCATATGTTTTTTCATTTCTATCGAATCCCACAAAATAATGACTCGGACGACTGATTACATCATTAAACGTTCTATCCTCATATTCTTTTATGGTTTCATCGTACTTCCTTTTCTTGCCTTTCTTTATAAGTTTAAATTGCGGCGCTTGTATTATCTCCATATACATGTAATCAATGTCAGGATACGCAAGGAAATAAGTACCAACTTGCGAAGAAACCGCCCAGGGGGTATCATAGTATTGCCTACTGCTTACAAACTTGTTTTCTATAAAGTATTCATTGTATAATCTGTCAGTATAGCCATGTATGATGAATTCATCAGTAAGATGATACAGGAAATGTTTCTGCATCCCCGCTAAACCATCAAGACGCAGTTCAAGTAATTCCTCGTCCATGAAAAACTTAAACGCACGATATACTGCTTTCACTTTCGCAACAGAAACCTCATCTACCTGTGCCTTATAAATGTAATCTCTTATTTTGGTATTATAATATTGCTTAATGATTCGCTCATCTGGTTGTAGATTAAGTGCGCCAGCAAGCCATTTCGGATTTTCTTTGAATTGAGCCATGCCGTATAAAGAATCTTGGAATATATCATGTAAACTTCCCATTTTAATTTGATACGACACTCGATGCGGGCGTACCTCAAGACCCTTTACATGCCTGAGCCATGCATAACGTTTACAACGCATTATATCTTGTATAGTAGAATGAGAAAGACGTAAAGCATTAAGCTTAATGCCTTCGGGACATCTGAATTGACTGTCAAGCTTGCAGAATCCAGCATCGTTTTCTTCGGGTATATAGTGATGGCATGAGAGCTGACCATTAAGGTCTTTTTCCCATCTATCGCATTTTGATGTAGGTAAGATAGTCATTGTTCCGTCCATTGGTTTGATGAAATTCAAGATTAGTGTTTTAATGTTTTTCCGTCTTGTTTGATATCAAAGGGCTTTGCGGTTTTGTTTTGCATGGAACTGCCATATTATTTACCCTCCTTGTTTTTACCAGTAAAAATTTCTCTTATTATGCTTATCTTATACATTTTCTTTGAATATCCAGACTCATAGACTAAAGCAAGGAAAGGAATCTCGCCAAAAGATACCGTTTTTATTTCTTTAATTCCACTATGAGACATTTCCTCTTTATCTGTTTTGATTGTAACTATCATATAATTATTCCTTTCCGCTTAATGCGGGGTATTCATATTTGTAATCTTCGCATATGTAGTTATAGGGCATAACAGGCATGGTTTGTTCTAATATCTTTGAATATTCTTCCGGTACATCATCATGAAGAGAAAGAAGAAACCACTCTTGTTTATTCGTTCTTTTCCAATAAATTCTTATTTTCCCATCTCTATTATAATAAGCCCTATAAGCCACACCATTCTTTTCTACAGTCCAGAAACGTGGGTCTATGCAACGGACAATGCTTGTCGATATTTCATCTTCTTTAGTTAACCACTTAAAACCATCAGGATAACCACTGCCCTCCAAAACTAAGTCATCAATTCGGGTATCAGGTAATATCCGCATTTCATACTTGCGTCTTATCACATCAATCCTATCAATCTTACATAACATACCATCCCAAACTTTAGCAGTGGCATATGTTTTTTTGTTGTGATACACAAACTCATCACCGATTTCATATCCCTTTTTGACTTTGCGGATGATTGGAGCTTCACCGCCAATATTGAAACCTTCTTTAGAATGGATAGAACTACTATCGAGCAGACCATCTTTTCTTATGAACATCTCACCTTGATTTACATGTTTGCTAAGCCTATCAACAACAAGCTCTATACCTGACCAGTCCTTTTTTATGTTTATACAACACTCATCCTCAGTAAGCGTGAACGTATCGCCAACGTTGTATTGCCTGACAGGTCTGACAAATTCAAGGATTTCGTAGGAGCCAGAAACATCATCAAAAAAGAAAGCCTTGTCGTTTATACCCCCTTGCCATAGATAGTATTCACCTTTTTTAGGCATTCTATATTCACCAACAAATTTAAAAAGTGCCTTCCCCTCTTCGGGCAATTTCAATTTATCTTTCACTATCCAACTATACCCAAGCTCAATTTCTTCACCTTTACGATTATCTTTCTTGGCTGTCTTGGTACCAGCCAACTTCTCACGTTCACGTTTTAGGCGATTAACAAGGTCAACTTCACCAGCGTGAAATTCGGAGAAGTTGTCTTCAGCTATACCATTACTTGACCTCTTATACTCTACGCAGCATGGAGTTTTTCCAAGTGGGCATCCGTTGCAAACATCTTCACAATTTGGTCTGAATAAAGTACATAAGGCACATGCGTCAGTGGAATTGTTAAACTTCAGATAATTCTCCTCTGTACACATCACACCATCCATGTGATGAATGATACTTTCATCAAGAGCTTCAATTTGTTGCTGATTTGTTGGTTGCATTGTAGTGTCCTCCTGTTAGTATATCCAATTACTATTCTTTTTTTAGTCCTATAAATATTGACGAATAGGGGTTTATTAATACGGTATTCCCACTTTCAATGAATTTCAGTTGTATTGTATCGCCTTCACCCACAGGAAGATGAAGTACAATTACCTTTTTAGCTTCTTCTGATGATGGTGTTTCAGTAGTGAGAAATAAGCATGTATCACCCACTTTTATTAACTCTTTCTCAATCATTGTATTATTCCCCTGTTTTGTCTATTTATCTTTAAAACTTAAAGCGCAACAATTTAGACAATAATATGGTAATTTCTTCTATTTCCATTGTTGCTCTTTTTATTCTACCAGTAATGCCACTTTGTGATAAAATATTTTTAGTATATATGCACCCGTCTAAAATATCTATATCATCTTTTGTTAGTTTAATTCTTTCCGAAATTGTTAATTGCAAATTCTCAACACATTGTTCAAGTTTATTTACCACTTTTTTTCTACTCATTTTTCTTCTTCTTTTTATTTATATTCTTCACCCATTCTGGCATATTATCCGATAAATCCAAATCACTCGCATCGAAATCAAAACTTGGCACGCAAACTTCATTCACTGTTGTTTTTATTCGCCCTAATTTTTCTACAGTATCTATATCTGTATACTTAGCATGACTATCTACTTCTGCAACTTTATCTACTCGTTCCCTAACCTCATTTCCTGACTGGTTTATTTCTAATACAGTAAGGCTATGCAACATTTTTGAAAACTTATCTAATTTTTGCAACTTTTCGGGTATTTCATATTGCCCCCACTCTTTACCAATTTTATCAATCATTTCTGCTCTTACATGCAAAGCCATGCGAAAAGCGCCTTCATCCATTAACGCCCGCTTGAAATCCTGCCATGAATCAAACCGCCCAACTAACCCGAACAAAACTTTGTAAGCATGTCTATGATTTTTTTCAAGATACACTTCTTCCCTTTCTGATAATTTTGAAACACCCTGTCTATGCTTTATTCGTGAACTGGCAATTATCATGTCTTCTTCTCTTGCTAAAATCCTATTAGTTTTATTGCATTTATTTTCAAGTATTTTTGCATATTCCACTAATTGTTTTCTGCTCATGTTGTCTGTATCGGCGTTGTATTGCTTGCAGAACTTAGGGTCATACCTGACGGCATGTTTATTTTCTCCTTTTGGTATTACTTCATCTAAAGTTTCTTCTATTCTTATTGTTTCTGCAAGACTGGTTTTATCGCCCATTACCTTATTCACCTTCTGATTTTATATGTTCAATTCGCTCCAACTCATATTTCTCTAATTCATTATCACCGACATAACTTTTATTCTTATACCAACATAACCATGCTTTCACCCTACGCTGATTAGGCTCGAACAGTCCATGTTTACCATCAAGAAAATCAAATAATGTACTCTTGGATTTAATTATACCTATCTGCGGACAGTTATTTAGAATATAATTGTTAACCTCTTCGCAAAATGTTGTTCTTGACCAGTTTTCTTTCGCAAGTATAAATCGTATCCAGTCAATATCATCGTCTGTAAGTATTTTCATCTGTCTTGCGCTCATGCTTTATTCCTTTTATTTAAAGTGTCAAGTACATTATCCCTAATTTTATACACCATATTACTAAAATTATGTTTATTAAACCACTTAAAAAACAAACACAGGCACTACATTTTATTAACGGACAAAAATACTTAGTATGGCTAAATCTTGTTCCCATGTTAATAAACATACTTACCATTGCTATCGCCCAACTTGACAAAAATATTATAAACATAGTTTCTTCTCTTTTCATGTAACCTACAATATAACACATTCTCAATTAAAAAGCAAGTAAATAATTTCAGAAACGTCAGAAATATTGTATAAGTTTTTACAGTTCATCCCTCAATCATATGCCTTCTTCTGTACAACTCATCCAACTCGTTCTGATCGTACATATCCACTATATTCGCATCCTTATACACTGCACTATCGCAACAGTCAGAACTGTACGAATAATAACTATCAACACCTATCACGCCCCAAAATTCAGTCTGACCTACACCGTCATTAGCGCAATTAATATTACATGGCAGTCTGCAAAATTCACAGAAACAGTCGTTTTCTATTAAGTCTAAATCATCCATGTCTACAATCTCTCTACAACTTTTTACATAGCATTCATGTGCCACGAAGGTTTCACCATTTCTACTGTTATATCTATCGTTTATTATCTTACAAATATAATCACCACTGTTATTTCGCTTGGCTTTAATAATACAATTTGCGTTTAACTCCTTGTCTATAAAGCGTTTGCCTATTTTCATTGGCACGCTCCTTTTGATTTAACAGTTGTTAAAAATTATTCCACCTTAAGTTCTTTCTTTTCCTTGCGATTTTTCTCCCTTACTTCTTCAGCGTCGGCATCAAATTTCTCCTTGCATGTATTACAGATAAAATCTGTGCATTCTGTTAAGCCATTATCATTATACTGGTATGGTTTAGAATACATTCTTTTTGCACATTCATTATCATAGAATACTTGGTCACAGTTATAACAACGCACACCATTTATACTTGAATCACGGTCATAAATACCGAAGTCTGTTCTTTGTGATTCATAGACTATACCCGCACTATCATTAATACGGACTGCGTTACACTTTGCAAGCAATTTAAGAAAATCTTCCCTGTCTTTTATATTCTGGAACTCAACGCCTACATTTTTAATTTTTACTGCATGAACAATATTTTTAAGCATTTTAGATTGTTCAGATTTTGGTAATAGGTTCACATTCCATGTCAAGAAGCTCCACATTTTTTTTATCCTCTTTTTTAGTATGATTGACTTTTGCAAATTGAAGAACAGGAGTTACAGCCACATATTTTTTATTTTCAGAGCCTATAGTAATTTCTGTTCCTTTAGGGATGATATACTTGCGAATAGCACATTGTTTATCATTGCTACCTTTTCTTGCTTCGGCATCTTCTAATTTAAGAAAGCGATGAAATCCAGATTTATATTTATTATCATTTAGCGTTATATTGAAACCAGTTGCAAAAATCTCGCATTCAGTATCAGCATAAATCATGCCTTTCTCATCGGCAACTATTTTATCACTCCTATAATAAGATAAATCGCCATCTTCTGTTAATTCAACTACCCCAAAACAGGGAGTATCCTCTTGCAATGTTTTTCTACCTATTACTCTTGCTAAACACATTCGCTATCCTCCTATTCATTCGCCATTTCATACTCATAAAGTTCACGCCTCATATCCCCTGCCCTGTCCTGCATCCCATCATCGATTATATGCAATTCTTCTTCAATCGCATAGGCATCTGGATAATCAAACATCCATGTCATATATTCTTCTGTCATAATGTTCTCCTGGCTGCTATGGTTTTATCATTTCTAAAATTTTTGTTGCTGTTACATATCTCCTTGTTTAAATTATATGTATCTTATAAATAGAACTTTAACTTTATCACTACCCACCCAATTGTAAAAATTGTCAATATCACTCCTTCTTACTTCCCAACCATCAATTTGTAGTGCCTGCAAAGCAAGAACACATTGATAATTCCCCTTATTAATATTATCATCAACAAGGTCTTTGTATGATTCAGGTCTTGGAATAATTTCATGCTTTATTTCCCTTGTTTTGCCAATCACACCGCTATCATTAAATACTAAATCACAATCAATATGCCCTTGTCCAGTAAGAGCCTTTGTGAAATTTTCAAAACTCAACTTTGCCTCAATAGCTTTGCATCTCGACTTTGCTTCCACAATTGTTATTGATATGAAATCTGGCTCAATATTTGAGGTTACCTTAGAAATAGTAATTTTACCCTTTAAATCTTCCATCTTATATTTCCCCTTGTTCAATTAGGTGGATTCATAAGTAATATATAATCTAACCACTCAAACAACTGTTCAATCATTGGTTTCATAAGCATAGTTAACCCTATCCACGCCAATATGCAAAGTATTATAGCTAATATCAACACACCAGGATTGATTAACCCTAATTTGGGTTTCTCCCATCTGGACATTTTATTTCTCCTGTTTCTTTTTGGGAAATATTTTTACTAATTCCCCAGCCAAAAGCTCAGAATGAACATTTAATCTCAAATGTAGAAGAATTACCAATATAAACAACACAATTATAGCCAATATTATTGCTGTCATAGCTATTTCTCCTGTCCATACGGTTTGAAATACAAAACACCAAATGGCATTGGTTTATTAGAGTCTACCACTATTATACTGTCTGCTTTGGATTCAATTAATTTGTTTATATGCGAACTAAAGTTGCTACGTTTATTTCCTACCCATAATTCATAATCACACTCAATACAGCTCAAAGTAAAGATTAAAGTTAACCCTGCGGTAAGAATAACTGTCCAAAAAATAGTAATTACCATATCTCCTGTATCCATTTTACGCCTTCTGTTTTAATTGTCCACCAATATACGAAATTCACAACCCAATGTCAAGTATTATTTTCGATTACTATGATTTTTCTGATAACTTACCCACAACTGAATCGTGAACAATATTAAGCACCTTATTAAAATACTTAACGTGCCTCAACGCTATATCTGTCTCCTCATGCACGATAGCCTCCTCTTCAGCGCACAATATCTCTTCTGGTGATGCTTCTATCCATGTTACCATGTTAGACCTCTTCCACGTTAGATGTTACAGAAGGTTTTAGTAGCTTATTCACCAGGATTGCGGCAATATTCCAATCATCTTCATTCCATTGTTTACGATTATACTTACGCATATTATTGTTGCCCGCATCTTTACCGATTGCCATACACATATCATAGTCAAGGTTAACTCGACAATTCATGCTACTCCTCACTTTCTGCTAACTTAAAAAATCTTTATCAATACCAATAGTACAATAATCGTTAAACAAACTATTTTTACTATTTCCACGAGAGATTCCATAAAAACTCCCATAAAAACTTCCATGTCAGACCTCACTTTCTGCTTTTTCGATTGCCTTCATTGCCCATTCATATATATCGCAATAATTGGGTGTGGTTTGAGAGTTTTTTGGGTCAATGTATACAATCTTTTTTAATGCTTCAATCAAGTCTTGATGGCTATTACACGCCAAGACGATGAATTTTGCGTTTGCTTTCGCTCCTACAATACTGGTGTATCTTGTTAGGTTAGTACCCTGATATATCTTTGCAATGTCATTGCCATGCTCATCAAGAATATAAAGATTGCCATCAGTACCAATATGTACGTTAAAAGGTGTTCCGGTGTGTTTAGTCATTTTGTTTCACCTGCTTTCTTTTGTTATTGGTGCATACGTTCCATTTCATCCATTCTGTGTAAATCTGCAATAGCATCTTCACAGCCTTCAATTTGGTTTTTTGCCTCTGCTATTATACCCTCCCAGAAATTTATTTCCTCTTGGTAATCTCCACAAAAGCTTGAAAGTTTATTTAACTTAAGGTTAGCATGAGAAAGTAATGAGGGTAATGCAGTTTCGTTTCTTGACATAGTAATACCTTTCATTTAAGCAGTTGATTTGCAATGTAAACCACGAACATAATCAATTCAATATAGCCTGTGATTAATAGTGGTTTTGGCATAGTATAGTCTGTTCTCCTTATAAAGTTTTTCATAGCTATCAATTAAGCATTTACCCAAATATTTGTTAAGGCAATCTTCTAATTCATAATCTGATATAGGAAAACAATCGCCATCAAATCTTTCCGGCAAAGAATTAACTATAATTTGTCCTACTTTTAAACTATTAAATGTTATTGTTTAGCCTTTCTAATTATATCTTATAAGGCTATTAATTATTTGAGAGGGTAAGTATTTTTTATGTAGTTTATCCAGCCAGTTTTCACATTCGATTAAGGTATTAAAGTTTCTGTAATATGATTTACTCCACCCGAATAAAATCTCCACATGATAGGTTTTCATTGTGATCCTCACTTGTTAAAAGTTATTACTCACTTACGATACTAATATATATCCACAATCTATTCTTGTCAAGCAATATTTTTAAATTAGCCGATAGATTGTAATAATATCAATATGCTACGCTGATATGATTTTTAAGATTATAAACTTTCTTTGGCAAAATGCAAAATAATACTTGACAGACAGGAGTATATAATATATATTAGTAAGCAGACAGAAAATTAAACTTGTAAACAGGGGGCAAACAATGAAAATGAGCAGAATAGAATTAGAATTTGATGCAATGCCTTTAGTATCTCAAATTGTCGAATCTATGAGCAACAAGGAAAAAATAGCATCATTACATATTTATTTTTACAATTTCTTTAGCTTGCAAGAACTTAAAAATAGATTGGATTATTATAAAACAAACATTAATAGAAGGCAAAATTGTACAATTAAAGATTTATATTTACACATAGGAGATAACGATGAAACGTAACAAAACAGACCAGCGCAAAACAAAAAAGTCAAAACGCATTAAGAGCTTCAAAGGCTCGAAATACGCTAACAAATGCAAGCAATCAGGCGAAGGTGTCGGCACAATGAACAAACAGCATGTTGTCAGATTGCCAAATGGATATAGTTATAAAATGTATATGTGATATGTAGTATGTAAACGTGAACATTAAAACAAGGAGGAATCAAACTTTATTAACATGGGTTATTAGCTTTGTAATATAAATAATATCTCATCCCCCAAAAAGTCCTGTATAGTCAAGGTCGTTAGATAGTATATTAACTTATATTATATCTGATATATACAGGGCTTTTTTATATGCTACCCTGAACTATTCTACAATAGACTATTCAGGCAAATAGAAATATATTTTGCCTAAATTAAAAATAGTACTTGACAAGCGAATGTATATTGTAGATATTGGTAAGCACAAACAACAAACACATATAAACACATATCAAACACATAAACAGGGGGCTGTTATGAAAACTATTAGAAAGATTAAAGTAAGTAATATTGTAAGTGAATCATCGGGTAGAGAAGTAGTAAATCAATTCATCATTAACACGCCAGAGGGTATTTATTTTTAAAACTATAACTCCATTATACTTTTTGAATGTCGTAAAGACGGGATAACATACCTTGACAGGGATCGGTGGGAATATTCAGTTACAACTGGCAAGTATCGCAATCAATTTTTAGGTGAAACGATAAAAGAAACAAGAGTAAGAATTAAATCAGGTGAATATAAACTTGCAAACTTAAATTAATCCCTCTATATCCTGCCAAATTTCCTCTTTTCATATCCCCAAGTCCTGTATGTTCTCAAGCGTGCAGGACTTTTTATTTTGCAAATAGCTAATAACACCAAATAATCTCAATATCCTCAATTCAAGCACAATCCCACGAAATTAAACGCTCATAAGCGTGCCTATTTTGCATCTAAATATATCAATGAATAGTAAACCCTGTATCAAGTAATAAAACGCAAGGGATTAAACGTGGAGTATGTTAAAAGCGATATTGCGAATTTTAGACAAAAAAATATCCTGCATATTGTGTAAACTATACAGGGTATAGTTTTATATTGTTAAAAGTTTATAAGCAATAAGCATATTCTATCACATCCAAGTTCTTATTTTCTTCTTTACCCGATGCAATATTAAACACTTCCGATACTGTTTTGATACGCTTGTTAATAAGAAATTCAAGCGGTGCTATCGCATCCTTAATTGTTTTATTGCTTATAACAAAATGAAAAGGGTAAAAATACCACTTGCTCCCTAAGTCATTGGAATAGTTCCAAGCATCGTCAATACTGTTAAATTCAGGGTGTTCTATTTGATATTCACCGTCAAAGCTCATGCAGATAATTTGGTAGGTTTTCACAATAACCCCTTGTTAAATGTTTTTCAATGTCGATTGTGTCAACTATTCGCTCTTTTTATAATACATTCAACCTTATCTAATAAGTCATAATCAGCGAAATTATCAAGATGGTCTCCAAGTGTTCGTTTTGACACGTCATATATATATCGTCTGCATGTTTTTAATATTTCTACTAACTCAGGTGTAATGGATAGTTGATTATACGCCCATCTTTGCAAGTGACTCGCTACAATTGGCTTTCCATCAACCCAAGCAATTTCTGTGTCTTCTGTGATAATTCTTATTTTCATCTTGTTACCTGCTTTCTTATTTAAGCGATTGTAATAAAATGCTTTTAATAACAATCAAATTTAATATATATATCGTAACCCTCTTCATTTATAACCATAGTATGATTTGAATTATAATTTATACAAGATATATATTTCTTTCCCATAAAAGTACAGTTTTTTAAATCATAACCAATCTCTTGGCGATATTCAGCTATTAGCCGTTGTTTCTCTGTTTTATACTTTAATGGTTCGTTATTTGTAACTAACATCTTATCCCCCCTTGTTAAGGTTTGCTTGGTTATACTTCACCTATATGAATTGAATATAATGCGTTCAGTCCTATTGTTAGAAAACCAGTCTATTAAGTTATCAACTGTATTTATTGTGCTTGGGATTGTATTGTTTAACCAGATGCAAAGTTTGTCACCTTGTACCCTGAATGCCATTGTATAAAATGCTTTCCCGTTCATTGTTATACTGCATAAATCCCTGTTGATACTGCCAATATGTTCGTTACATTCAAATCGTTTCATTGACGCACATCCCCCAATGTTAGTAGTTTAATATGTATAATACAAAGGTACACAATACATCTTCACTTGTCAAGCATTATTTCACATCCATGCAAAATAAATCCAGAACACTAAAAAGTTTGTTTCGCCTAACAAATATTGCTTGATACACCTAATAGTTATCAACAAGTTATCAACAAGTTATCAACATTATTGGATTGTGCTGATATTTCACAATACATGGATATACGCAATTTCAGGCATAAAAATACCCTGCACTCATGTAGACATACAGGGTAAGGTTTATATTAGAATGTTATTAGGTCAAAGTATTGGGTCAGCGTATAGGGTTAACTTTTATATCTTGACCTTATATAAAATGTTTTATGTCTCCGGAGTCTGTTTCGGTAACATATTATATTTTTTTGTGTAACCTCTGTTAGACTCTACAGATGTTGTATAACTTATATCCATAATCAGGTTACTCAAATTATGCAAGCTCTGATACAAGCTCACGTTTATTGTCTCAGTTTCATAATATCTGTTAATTGTGTTGACCTTGTAAATGTTTCACCTTTCAAAATTGCGTAACCATCATAATGAGGACGCCTAAGGCCATTAAAGTGAATTGCATCATAATTCATTGTTTCGATGTTACATCGTCCATCAAGAATAACTACAGAACGGTCTCCGCAAGCTTCAATAAGTTTATCGCTATTTACTGCCTTATGGTAATATTGGATATAATACATAATCCCTCGCTTGTTAGTATTAATATAATGTATGCTTTAACTGCTTATCAGTTTATTATCCACATACCATATGCATAAATCAGGATAATCTGTTGATATGTAAATATCTATTGTTTGATTGTTTCTTGTATAAGAATACCACATAATGTTCTCCTTGTTATATGTTATAATGTATGCATACAATATGTACAATAATATCCAGCTTGTCAAGTACTATTTTCAATATAGGCAAAATAAATGCAATGCTGCTGGGCGCTGCTGCTATATTAACGCATGCTATACTATGCATCAATACGTTATCGCGCTTAAAATCGCATGTTTTCGCAGCTGGACTTGCCGAATAGTCACGAATAATAGCACATATAAGCGAATTGCAATGAATCATCCTCTTATTTATACGCATTCCCAGACTTGCATCGGCGCAAATTCATGCAGTCTCATGCTCACCGATAGTCCACCATAGAATAATCCCGACCATCGAAACGCATACATTGCCATAATCGAATCAGCCATAATCACAATATAGCGAAGGGGTGTACCAGTACGATGCGAGGCAATGCGAGTGTGGGTATATATATATATAAATAGTACTTACCTATATAAACTCGCTACAAATAAAAGACATATGTAAATCTTTACACCATATCAAATGGATTTAATGTGGATATACTCTTTCTCAATTAACTTAACAGTTACTCTTACTTTATCCTCATTAAAGGTTTTGCCACAATCGAGACATTTTGGATAGCGTACTATTCCTACTTGGGTTCCCACCGAAATAACGGTCGTACTTATCTTGTTAGGCCCGTCATATGTTGGAGGGCTTATATTCTTATAGGCGCATGTACTTTCTTTATGATACTTAATGATTGGTTCTAAAATATATTCTGGGACTTTTAGTTTTCGCAACTCCTCAACTATCTTCAGGATTTCCATAATATACTCCTTTTCTTAAAGATTTACACTATAGCTCTAATTATGGCGGGCTGGTAATTAAACAATCTATGCTCTCATCATCAAGCAATCCCAGCCCTTGTCTGACCTCCATATTATATATCTTGTTTATTCCAAGCATATCATCCTTTTTTGTACTTGCTTACTTCGCGAAGTTAGGTTTGCCTTCTTTGGCTTCCCATTCAATCCATAGCCAGCCTGGTGCGATATAATAACTTCTGCCAGCTTCGTTCAAGACACGATGCCCACCTATTTTATTAACATGTAGATGTGTTGGAAGCGGGATATAAAGTTTCTTCCTGTCTTGGTATACATACTCACGGTACGTTTCGTTTGAAATGTCGGTGAATTCTAAGTTTGTTGCATTGTTCATCATTATGCTCCTTTCTTTAATTACCCTTACGCTTGCCTTCGTCCTTAACATTACCGCTATCGAGTATCTCGTAACCTCCCATTGTCCTGAAGCAATCATCGCAGACTCTCATCATAACTTATATTCCTTCACGCGCGACACATTAATTAGCACTGGTGTAAGAATTTATCCTGCTACCCATCTCTACGACTGACGCGGGGAACATTATTCTACTTCCCAATAGATTTCTTTCGCACACATCTATCTCTTGTTAATTTAGTGCCCTCGCCAAAAGGCATAATTTCGCCATCACCCCATGCAATATAGGGTTCATTGTCTGAATACAATTTACAGGTAAAAGTGCCCTCATATGGGAAAGCATCGCAATACATATTAACTGTCCCATCTGGATTTACCCATTCAACACGGTCACCTTCTTGAAGGATAATATCATCCCTATCTTTATGTACTTTAATTGCCATATCTACTCCTCTACTTTCTCATGTTCTTTTATTGCATAATCTCCAATCTTACTTCCTTTTGGCTCTTTTGTAAAATCCTTCGCCTCAAATCCCAACATCATTGCGAGCTGCCATAAACAGGCTTGTTTTACATCTTCTCCATCTGTCCACAGCCCATCAGAAATTAAACCAAGTATTTCTTCTTTTTTTTGCGCTTCCATATACCTTTCCTCCTCATTCTACTTTCTCATAGGTTTGTTCGAATATATCTGGATTAACCGAATAAAGTTCATTTGCAACCCCTTTAATAATCCAATCGTTTTCACCTGCTATCATTAAACCTTCTAATGTAGGAATAAGTAAACCTATCTTTTCTCCATCTTGCTTACCTTCACATTTACCATCTGTTAATTTACCTACATCTGTATGGTTACACATTTCACTCCATGTGTCCCATCTTAACTGTACTGCCTCAACGATTACTGGTTTCTTGCGATATTTTGCCATTACTATTCTCCTTTCTTGTTTATCTTATTCACCATACTCGTTTCGTATTACGTATATTATACCCTCAATCACAACACGCGCTTTAGTTGGCGAGATACCTTCATCAAGTAATATCTGTGCAGCTGATTCTATTGTATCTGATGTTCCTGGATCATGAAACCATCCATCTTCTGGTTCTACCGCTTTCGCTATATCGTTTGCCGTAGTCATGTTATCACCCTTTCTTTATCTCTGGCATCTGACCCCATACTTTCCCGTTAAGTTTTGGCATTTTGCACCACTTGCCATTATCGTCTATTCCCTGTTTATAGAAAAAATGTGTTCCTGCATCTTGGCATTGTTCAAGTGTATCAAAAGCCCATTCATACTTCATCGTCCTGCGGTTCTGTCCTGATTCGGCACCCATAACCAGCCAATCTAAATAATATGTGTAAGGACTAAAGACAACTTCTCCGAGTGCCGGTTCATAGCTTACAAAATGAACTGCTGCCGGTATCTGGAGAAGTATAGGAATACGCTCATCTGCTGAGCGCTGATCTTCAACTGATACACCGAGCCAACAATTTTTAGGCGCACCAACATCTTCAAATACTTCAGACATTCTTTTAGGGCGTTTAGTGAGAAGTAAAAATGTATGTTGCTTTGAATGAGAAATTGTTACCATAACTTTTGTAATAAATGGGAATGACACATCCTCATGAAATAAATCTCCCATTGACTGCACAAATATTCTTCGTGGTTTCTTCCATTTTAGAGGTTTAGCCAGTTCACTTTCAATAAGTTCAAATTTAACAGGTGTATTATCAAAAGGGAAACCGTTACCAAATCTATTATTAATCCCTTCAGCGTAACAGTGAGCACATCCCCGCGATACTTTAGTGCAATGATAGCCTCTGCCTGATTCACCTTTTCTTGTGTCTTGAATAGGGTTTATGGTTTCATCACACCATTGAATTTTAGTTGCCATTTTATTCTCCTTATTATGGGTACATGAAATTGCCATGGGATTCGCTGTATGGCATGATTGGTATATTGAGTTTATCATAAAATATTTTATCTATTTCTTTAATACCCGTTAAAAAGCAATCTTCATATTTGTTTTCACCAAACTTACAATACCAAATTATATCATGATACTTATCTTCATAAAGCCTAAACTTCACGCCATCTATCTCACGTGTATACTTCAATGCATAGTATCGCTGACGTTCTGATTCATCTGCGAAATCGACAATAGTCTGTTTATAAGATAAATTATGTTCAGCAATATATATTTCATCTATTGCAAAGCTTTCACAATACATATCACCTTTTTTGGGTATTGCTATTTTAGATATAATTTTAAATCTAAATTTCCCCGCAGACTGTGGTCGAATAGATTGACGCTCAGCTTCAAATAATCTTGCTTCAAACACTTCTGGTTCAGCTTTCTTGACTTTCTTACTTTTCTTGCCAACTGGTTCGTAATCATGTTCGCATGTACGGCAATCATTACTATTGGGCAGAACTTGCTGTATACGCTCCTGTGCCCGAATGCCTAGCGCCACACCCATTGTTGTTGTTTGTTGTTGCATTGCTGCCGCTCTCGCAAGTGGATTATCGTATTGCCATGGCCCCCATGGGTAAAAGTCATCTGGTTTACAGTTTATGAGATTAGATTTAACTGAATAGACTATATGGCATCTATCTAAATTGAAATCAAATTCTGCCTGGTTAACAGGCCCGCTAGATACAGCTTGGTAATATTCACCTTTTTGGGGTAATCTATATTCACCTGTATATTTATAATCTTTAAATAAACCAGTTACTTCACCTTTTCGCTTTTCAGCCAGCCATACATCGTAGTCAATGCTCTTAAGACGTTTAACAAGTGCTATTTCTGCATCGTGAAATACCTCAAAATCTTCATCTTTTACCTGTGCATTAAGTGCTGCTCGCCATTCCGCACAACATATTTTAGCGTTCAAGCTTTCATAGAGCGGGCAAAGTTTATTGCTTTCACAGCGATTATCAGCATCAAAATTAAATTTACCACATAATGCACAATCAAAATTGTTCAGACCAAAATACAAATAATCTCCTTTTGTGCGCCTAACCCCATTTTCATGATGCTTTGTAAATTTCTGCGTTGCTTCATTGAATTGTTTGCGTGTGATACTTTTGTAGGTTAACATTGGTTTCTCCTGTTGTTTATAATAGTGACCATACATATCTTCTATTTCTTCTGTGGTACGCCATAATAATCCTGCAGCCATTTTATTCTCCTTCCGCTTTCCAGTGCCATTGTGTGCCATTTCTGGTGTCTTCTACTATTACATGCATTTTACTTAACATATTGCGGATTATATCAGCTTTTCTGTAATCTCCGCTATTACGAGCTAAAGAACGAAGATTTACTACATACCCTATCATGCTTTTTAGTATTTCATGTTCAATTTCTGTAATAGTTTTTGGAATTGTCATTTGTCCACTTTCGCATCTAATGCAACGAAGATTATGTAATATCCAGGCTTCTCATCAAGTCCACCACCATCGGGATGCGGGTCATGCACCATTTCATCGTTCTGATATACTACTGAATGTGTTAAGTCTTCATGGCGCGGCGAATTACCAGTTGCTATTATATATGCTTTCTTGCGCCATTCGCCTGCATCCTCACGCACATAATCTATTCTAAGCATGTGTAGTAATCCATAACCATATTTACTGACGAACTTATCCATTATTTGAAACCATGCGAAATCATTTCTTACGTTAGGTACTTCGCTGATATCTATTTCAAGTACTGTGGCAATACACGCGCTGAAACAATTTCCTTCTTCTGGTGTGATATTAGTTTGCATTATTGGTTTCATATTTTAACTCCTTTGAATTGCCACCAATGTTTATGGACATGTTGCGTTGCCTTTAACTTAACTATTTCTTCATACATTTCATGATTATGGGCAGCCAAGCGCCTGACCACATATTCTATACATTCTGGATGGCTAATAGATGAATAACATCCAAAATTTTCAAAAGGTATATACCTTGTAACTTTTTCTTCAGTTGTTATATCTACCAATGTAGCTATCTTACCCTCTTTAGTATTACATATACTGGTAACTATAAATATAAAATATCCTTCTCGTCCTTCTCGATTATAATTATAGGGAATCCATAATTTATAACATTGCCCTAGCTTAACTACATGTTTCTTCGCTACTGTCATTTTACATTCTCTTGTTTATCTGGTCTTAACAGCATATCACCATCTGCTAATCCCATTAAATGATTAAAATATTCGATCACTACCCACTCTACACCCCTCATAGTATGAAATTTACACATCCCATCAACTAATGTTGCTATTTCATTAGCATGATTACATTCTAAGCCCTCTCGTCTTAATCTAAATATAATACGGTCTTTACGTTTCATTATTGTTTTTGCTTTCTTCTCGTTTATTTAACTTCATTAAAGTACGTATATCTTCTAAATGATATTTGGTCGCCTCCAGTTGTCCTTCAAGTTTCGATTCTACTTTGGGTTTACATCCTAATTTTGCCATTTCTTCTATTATTTTCTCAATTTGCTCGTCACCTAAATTAATAGTCGGTATTGTTCTTTCACCTTCTTTAATTGGTGTTTCGTCATATCTGATATATCCATCAACTATCCTGCCAATATATATTCCTTCGCCTGTAACTTCTCTTGTGAAATATATACTATATCCAAAACTATTATACGAATTCACTACACGTATATCATGAATTACGTCTCCCATTCTTTCGCCAAGTTTTCTTATTCCTGCCATTTTACATTCTCCTATTCTATGTGTAACATAAGTAATATAGTGCCAATAATCGTGGCTGTAAATCCAGCCAAACATGCCAGCACAAACAAGAATCCTATTACAGTACAGTATATTTCAGCTAAACGTTCATTCGTTTATACTACCTCTTGGTATAATTACTTCATTGTGTCCAGTTGTAGCTGAACAAATACTATTTGGCACCTGATTCTCAATTTGCTTTTCTTCTTTAATCGAAATAATATCTGGTATAAATTTTATATTACTATAAGATATGTTTATTAATTCGCAATTTGGGGATAAATCTACAAATTCTCCATTAACTTTTCTTGCGTATATACTAAACCCTAAACAACATTTTTTTGTCCACCAGCATTCGTCATTGTAATTAAGACATCTATTAAATGGGCAATTAGTACATAATTTATATATATTGGTAATATATTCTAATTTTTTCATTTGCCTTGCCTCCTTGTAAGATATTGATAACCTGCTTTGTAATTGCGAACTTCTAAGACTTTGTTTGTTTCCATTGTTTAATCTCCTATTTTTTGTCAATAACATTTATCATCATACCCCGAGTAAACACGTGCGATAAATGGTTCTCGCTTTTATCTCCATTATGATACAAGGTAATATGCCTAACAATTCGATTTAAATGAAAATGAATTGATTCTTCCCAACCATCTCCATTTGGATGCTTCTTTAATCCATGTTCAAGTGTATCTTGTATAACTTGAAACGCATTTTTGGGTATGAGATTCGTATATCTTGCATCTGAAGCATAAACTGTAAATTGCACAGGATATATTTTGGGTATTATTTCTTTAGCCATTATTGTTTTCTCCTGTTAGAAGTATTTGAAGTAAGGTTTGCAAAACTTAACCGCTAGAACATCCTGCACACTGAGCAATTTGGCATAATGTAATTATTAATAGAAAAAATGATATTTCACTAAGATTACTTACTACTTTCTCATAACAACTTAACATCTTTTTCTGTATATTTATATCTTCATTTTCTGTGTTTATAGTGTTATCCTCTATATCTGGCGTGCATGTTACAGTTGTATACATATTGTCTTTATCATATGTTGTAGTAAAGTCTTTGTAATCCTTAAAAAAATCATTCATTGCTTTCTCCTGTTAGAGCTTAAGTATATTCAATATTATTTTCTTTTAATAACGTGCTCATTTTTTTAACAGTATCATCCAACTTACACAATTTTTCTTTCTCCCTTCTGATAACATTTTCTTGCAATTGGATATGTTCGCATAATTTATTATGGTATATAGACATAGCCTTTATAACATATTGTATATCCGCAACTTCAAATGGCTGATTATATTGCTTATTACCTTTATTGATAACTGCTCTTACTCTTGGGTCAATCGTGATGTTAATTGGTGTATGAATATCCTGCATCAGTATTATTCCCCTCCCTCTATTAACAACGCATCCTTGTCAACAATAATCTCATAATCAGCGCCTGCACTGTTAATCAAATCCTTGACAAAATCAGACCATTGCGCATAGATGAACCGCTTATTGATTTTACCTGCTTTTCTTATTCTAATTCGTTTCGCCACTGTTGCCCTCACCTCCCCTTGCTAATATAAATATTATAACTATAAGTATAACTGGTATACCTACAAGAATAGCAATAAACCCTATACCTGCAAATATGCAAATCAGAAAAGATAATATACCATCATACATTCTATTCGTCCTCTTCCTTTTTTTCTAATTCTTTACAATCTACTTCTATATGAAATTCCCATTTTTGTGCATATTGTAATAAAGTACCATTTATAAGTTCTGGTGCTATAGTACAATCATTAGATTTTACAGTAACCTTAAATACTTGTTCATTCATTTGCTTCTCCTTACATAATTCTCTTAATTTCTAACGATGCACCTGAACGAATAAAATATCCATTATGCATAAGTTCATTAAAAACAATAGTCTCAGGTTCATTTAAATTCATATCTGTAAATTCATTTATATGATACCATGCATCAATCTTAAATTTATCTAACACTAATAAATCTTCTGTGCTTAATGGATTTAATTCATGAAACTGCTTATAATCTTTTTTCCCCTGTTCGTCATGTTTTTCTATATAATATTTGCAAACTTCTCTAAACCATTGCGAAAGGGATTTACCCTCTTTGCGTAGTATGTCAACAATTTTTTTGTGTAATTCATTCGTGGTGCGTATACATATTTGTTTAGACATCTTCCATTCATGTTTCTTTAGCATTAAATATTTTCTCCTGTATTTACATTATTGGGGCTTGTAGAATCATTTTTCTCTATATCATCGTGTTTCTTTATCACGTGTTTGCATATTTTCCTAAACCATCCAGAAAGCGAAGGTCTATCTATTTCTAAATCTAGTATTTTAGTAATCCCTTCGTGCAATCCTTCGGTAAGAAGTATATTAACTCTTTTAGGCTTATTGTAATTATTCATTAATTCTCTTCGCCTCCATTTTGGCTTTCCATGCATCTATACATGTGTCGATTGCAAAACGCACAGCCCATGAAAACGATACCTTTTTTTCATTCGCTATACCTGTTAAGAAATCTATTTGCTCCTGCGTAAGAAGTAAAGTTGCTCGAATTAACTTCGGCTTTTTAATGTTTAACATTATTTATATTCTCCATTCTGGTGTAAATGTTTGTATAAAACGTATTCATAAATAAGACTTAATCTGTGTTCGGCACGCATATAATTTTATCTTACGCACAATATAACATATAAAATCTTATCTGTCAAGTCTTTTTTTATTTTTTCTGTAAAAACGCTTATAAGATGGGCATGTGAGGGGATTGGGAGGATATCAGTTTAGTATAAACATACTCCGCCGATGTAATATAATACATTTATATAGTATTGTCAAGTCTTTTTTTATTATAAGTGAAAATAAATTACAATCTCTAGTGAGCGAAATGTCATACATATATTGATATACAAGTAATATACGTTATATACGATGTATAGCGTTATATGTATACCATTTCACCCAATGCGCGCGATATAATAATAAAAGCAGGACTTGCTTGGCGTATTTCGGCGTATTCGTAAGCATTCATGGGCTTCTATACTATACATGATAATTTTTTACTTGACAACACTTAACGAATTTGTTATATTACTTGCTGAAAAAATAGGAGAATCGCACAATATGAAAATAATAGCTAAATTCACAAACTATCTCAATACCCAGAAATATATAGATAAACTTTCTACAAATACTTATAAAGTGATGCCCATCATAAATACTGAACAGGCTAAACAATTAGATGCATTTAATAAAAGCAAACCTGCTACAATAGATGAATACGAAGCACATCTTACAAAAAGACAACTTAAGGAAGCACGTGGTGATATAGATTGGAAGGCGTTAAAAAGAAAAGCGAAGGATAATATGAAAATATATTGCCCTGAATGTGGGCGTAAAACTGAATGTAATAACTATATGGATGTAGAATATTGGATTGAGGTGTATACTGAACTCGATGAAAATAATAAACCATGGCAACGAAGATGCCCGAACTTTCACAGCGTAGGATTAGGAGGAAAGAAATAGTGAATGAAAAAGTTAAAATTGATGATGAGTTTAAAGCACTGATACCATTTTTAGCAGATGATGAATACACACAACTTGAGAAAAACGTTATTAATGAAGGTTGCCGTGATGCCTTGGTTATATGGGATGGCATTTTACTTGATGGACATAATAGACTGAAAATATGTGAAGAACATGATATTGATTATAAAGTTATTAATATAAAATTAAATAATAGAAATGACGCAAAAATATGGATAATTGAAAACCAATTTGGTAGACGCAATCTAACGCCATATCAAAGAGCAGAATTAGCACTTGAAATTGAACCTTTTATAGCCGAAAAAGCAAAAGAAAAACAGAAAGAAGCAGGTGGAGCGGTTCATCAGAAATCTGACAAAGCGGTCATAAATACAAAGAAAGAAATAGCGAAAAAAGCTGGAGTATCTCATGACACAATACATAAAGCCAAAATCATAAGCAAAAAAGCATCTGAAGAAGTAAAAGAAAAATTGCGTAAGGGTGAAACAAGTATTAATGCTGAATACCAGAAAATTCGGAAAGAAATAAAACGTGTTGAACGTGAGCAGAAAGTAATTGAGCAATTAGCTGTTCTACCTGTACTGGGACATATTGTTAAACAGGATGCTTTTGATTTTCTTAATAATATTGATAATTGCAGTGTTGATTTACTTTTGACTGACCCTCCATACATGACTGATATTGACAATATAATTGACTTTTCATCCAGATGGGTACCATTGGCATTATCTAAAATTAAAGATACTGGCAGGATATATATATTTACAGGTGCCTATCCACAAGAACTTCATGCTTATTTATCAGTTTTATTAAATCAATCTCGTTTTGTATTTGACAATATACTTGTATGGACATATCGCAATACTCTTGGGCCATCACCTAAAATGGGGTATAAACTTAATTGGCAGGCATGTTTTTATCTTTACGGTAAGGAGGCTAAACCGCTTGATTGTCCAATTATGCTTGAACAATTTACAGTACATGATATCAATGCTCCTGATGGCAGAATTGGTAATCGTTACCATACATGGCAAAAACCTGACGAAATTGCTGAAAGATTTATCAGGCATAGTACAAGAGAAGGGGACTTAATAATAGACCCATTTGTTGGAACAGGTACATTTATATTAGCGGCATCTAAACTTGGAAGAAAGTCTATAGGGGCAGAGATTAATGAAAGTTTGTTAGATATAGCTGTTAAAAGAGGATGTAAATATGAAAGATAGTCAAGTTATAAAAGATTTAAAGGAAAGTGCAGAATTATTTAATAAGCATATAAAAGATAAACTTACTTCTGTTGTTGGTGGTTCTATTGAAACAGTTGAAGGTGTAACAGATGATGATATGATGTTATTACTTGACCGTTTAAGTGGTATTGACCTTTGGCATATAAATAAAAATATTGGTATTCGTGGAGTAGGAAGCAGAATACAGAAACCAAAAATTTCAGGATTAAAAGAAGATTGGAGAACTTTTACAATAAGAAAAGAACGTGAAAGTGGTGCTAAAACAGAATATGCAAAAAGAAAAGATGCAATAGAAAAAAATTATTTATATCCATATTTAACTTTGCAGGCATATATTAGTTATGATAATAAATTATTAAGTTTTGCGATTGCGCGAACAAAAGATATAATAGAATGTATTGATAAAAAATTCTGCTCTGTAAGATATACAAGAGATAAAAAGGGATGGGCAACATTTTACACAATTAAATGGGACGAAATGGAGAAAAATAATTATAAGATTGTGAGATATATAAATGAATAACATAAGAAAAACAAGAACATGTTCATATTGTCATAAAGAATTTAAAAATATTGAGCCGCTTGAGCTTGGTCATCATGTTAAAACTTGCCTAATAGCGATTGAAGAAAAAAAGAAAATGAAAAAAATTGTGTTTCCAGATATAACATCTTTTAATTTTACACATAAACATCCATTAACGCCGTTGAAAGCTATCAGGCAGAAATGTATGGATTGTAGTACAGGTCAACAAAGTGAGCTTCTTTCATGCCCTATCGTGAATTGCCCTCTTTGGACAAGACGTTTTGGGGTTACTCCACAAGCTGCCCATAAACAAGGTAAAAAAGTAACTGAAGATTGGAATGATGAATAAGAGGGTTAAGATATTATTACAGAATCGTCAGGAGTGTAAGAATGACTAATAAATACATTGTAAAATCTGAGCTATCTTTTTTTATAGGTAGTTAGATGTGTATTGAGATATTTGATGCGTAAAATAGACTATAAAACATAATGGGAGATTTAAATGAAAAAAGGTAAAGCAGAACTTAGTAAACCAAGAGGTTATTGGACACGTGTTGCAAATCCTAAAATAAGTTTGGCGGGCATGGATGTACCATTTGCTGAAGATTGGCATTACTTTGATAAAAATGGCGATGAACTTAAAGATGGTGATAAAGTACGAGTTAGACTTGGAATGTCTCATCCATCTCATTGGGACTTTGATGGCATATTTCATATACATGAACGTTTTTATCATGCATATATAATATGGGGTATGCAAAGTGAGAGATTAGATGCTTTTAAGTGTCCACCCAATGTATGGTTAGAGAATGTAGTCAAGATGAAAGGTGAATAATATGGAAGAACGTAAGTACAATGGTAATGTAGAATTCTCAGAATTATTTGATGAAGAATTTTTAGATTCACTCCCCAAAAAGAGATTTAACCCGAGCGAAAAAATAATGGAAGCTATTGATAATCCAGAAAATAAAACTATTATAATTCACAAAGAAGGTTCGAGAACTATTTTTGGTGGTGTAGTTTATGAGTTTAGGAATGGCAAAAAAATAAAAGTGGGACTATCATGGCAAAATACAGAAGAAACTATATGGGAACATGAAGATAAAGGATGAATAATATGGATGAAGCAAAACTTTCGAATCATATTAAATTATGCAAACGTAATTTAAAAAGTAAACGTGTAAAATGTTGCGCAACATGTCCATTTGAAGAAGAAATAATAGAAAGGTACCCTGATATTAAACTTCTATTCAATGAGAAACGTAAATGGATGAAATCGGTTGAATGGAAATTAGGATTAAGATAAAGGATAAATAATATGGCAAATATAGATTACGGGTTAAAAGCGCTAGAAGAATTAATACAAATTGCCGATAAGATGACAGTTGAAGAATATAATGATATTTATGAGAAGATTAAAAACTCAGAAAATTTAAAAATTGATACTAGTTTTAAAAACGTTTCAAGGGATAAATAATATGGCAAACCAGAAAAAGAAAAAAGTCACATCGCATCAGTGGAAATGGCAACAGGAACAAGAAGCTGCCGGCAAATGTCGAATATGTGGCAGGCCGCTGTTCAGCAAGAACTATTGTTTCGACCATGCAGTAAGAGCACGTGAAAGACAGCGTGAGAAACTTGGGTGTGTGAGAAGAAACGTAAACACAGCATTATACACACAGGATAAACAGGAAAATAATGAACAGGAGGAAAAATGATTTCGATACATGAAAAACTTCTTGAAAAAAGAATTAAGGATGCAGTCGGAGAGTATGCAGAACTTACAGGTGCTTTTGTTGATACAATTAAAGTGAGATATACAAGTGCATGTCCAGATAACATGACTTGTTTTTCTACAATTAAAACATGGATTGATGATATTATAATAACAGCTTCTATACAGAATAAAATATTTGCTGGTGATTTTGAAACTGCAAAGAAAAAATACGAACAGGGGCAAGAGAATGAACAAGAACAAAATAACGAAGTTTAAATCCAAGCTCATAAAAGACGAAATTAATCAGCGAATATTCTGCGACAGATATCAACTATCTTACAGTATCTTTCGCGGTGCTATTAATAGCTGTAAGGGATTTCGCATGAAATCTGAATTTGAGAAGGCTGTTAATAATTACTTGGCAGATATTAAACCAAGGATAATGCCATGGATAGAAGCGAAAGAGATAATAAAAGCTGATGGCATTAAATTCAAAAAGACTACTGGCGTACTTCTGATATCACATGAAGATGAAAATGTAATATATGATTTCTTGCAATATTTATCAAAAAAGGATATATCAGAGAATAAGTTTAAGGTGATGCCATTTCGAAGCGATAATTATCAGCATGAATGGTATCTTGCGATTGTAGCGGCAAGTAAGTATAAGAAATTGTTTAGCGATGTATATTTGGATTATTTAGCAGAACAGGAGGAGAAAAATGTCCGCAATAATGCTACCAAATCACCCGCGATGGAATGAATTTTGCGAAAGACTTGAAGGGGAAGAAGGTTGTAATTTTAGAAAGAATAAAGATGGTGAAATTATATGGGATTGCAAGGCAGGCACTGATAAATCAAAAGCAACTGCTATTCTTGAAAAAATGGCTGATATAGAAATGGTTGATATAGATGTAAAAGAATCGTTAAAGTATTTCGAAGAACATGGTGGATATTGTGACTGTGAAATACTTTTTAATGTCGGAACGCGTCATAAAGATTAAGAGGGGAAACAGATTGAAGAAAACAACTAAAAAAGACTTCAAATTATTTCGTAAAGAATGTAAATGGTGGCTGAATTATTTCTGTATTGCTGATTACGAGGTAACGTATCTGCGTGTAGATATAGGTGGTAGCGATGCAAGATGCACACATGATATAGTTGCAAGATGGTGTACAATGAGACTTAATATAGAGGTAAATGACCGTGACCATGGCCATAGATTTTTTTGTTTAGTCGCATTTCACGAAATATGCGAACTATTACTTGGTGAGATTGGTGCATTAGCGGAAGAATCACTTGCAAAAAATATTGTTGACACTGAAATACATAAAGTTGTAAGGAAATTAGAAAACACTATATTTGCAAGTGAATACAAGAAACGTCACAAGAAAACAAAAGGACGGAAACGATGGAAATAGTATTGAAGGAAAAAACAACTGAAGAAGATTTTGAGCTTTTTAAATTCAGATGTAGTCGCTGGCAGAAATTTTTTGGACTTATTAATTTTGTTATATCATACCGACATAAAAAAATAGATGATGATGCGCAGTGTGCTTATAGTGATAGTGGCAAATGGGCAGTAATAACATTAAGCACAGAAGTAAATGAATACGAACATAGTGACCATTTCATAAAAGAATTAGCGTTACACGAAATATGTGAATTATTGATAAGTAATCTTGCTTCTATGGCTCGCTTAAGATTTAATTATGAAGAGGTTGAGGTAGCTGAACATGAAATAGTAATGAGACTTGTGAATGTTTTATTGTCACTTGAGGATAAGATATTTGAAGATGAAGATAACCGTACAAATTTAATTATTCAATCTGTATTAGATGAAGAACATAAAGAAATATTTGGAGCTTCTAAAGAGATTTGAACCCGCTTATCTAGAGTACAGAACCAGTATTTTACCATTTAAATTACAGGGGCATTATTTTTAAATTTTTGGCTCAGGTGGTAGGATTCGAACCTACAGCCATTGCATTAACGGTGCAACACTCTGCCAATTGAGTTACACCTGAACTTTTTCTTTTATAACCTGCTTAATTCTATTGTACTTTTCAAAGTCAGGTGATTGGCGAAGTGGTACACTATAAAGATAACCCCATTTCATGTCTCTTTCGCATTCTTCGCATGGATATGCATTGTCGAAAGGTCTTCTGAATTCTCTCAAGGCTTTTGTATGTCCACATCGTTTACAGCGTCTTTGTTTTTGCATATTAACCTCCTGTTTCTCCTCCCATGTTTCCTATACTATTATCTTTATCATATTTAGCTTGACGAGACCACATAGTACTACTATACGATCCATCACTATTATAAGAAAGAAGTTTCATAATTCTCCCATCTGGCATTTCAAATTCAATATCAGTAATATCTTTCATGCCAATATCTTGTATGTATTTTAAATATAGGGAAAACCAAGGATATTTACTTTCGTAGTTGCCATTTTTATATTTTATACCTGTATGACCGCCTCCCCAAAAAATTATTCGTTTTATATTTTTCTTTTTGTCATTAATGACTTCTTTCTTTTTTAAAAACCCTATGAACGGCATTGCAAATAAAGATGCTAAAAAATTCTGTCTGTCCATTTTTTTCTCCTTTTGTGTTTGTTCATAACTTATAACATGAGATATCTTACTTACCAATATATATCCATCCTTTTTTTACTTTCTTTAAATGGTATTTTATGTATAATCGCCAATAATCTTCCTCTTCTCATTTCTTTTCTCCTTGTTTAGATTTATGTTTTCTATCCAAAAGATATTGTTGATAATTGTTTAGAAATTCCATCTTTACATTAAACCAAGCTTTTTCATGGATTTCTTTCACAACTTCATCAGTAAATATTATTTTATCAATTTGTTTATCAATCCACTTTTTTATACTCATTTTTCGCCTTTGGATTTACGTCTTACATCAAAACAACCTTTTTGAATTTCAGCTAATATTCTATCGCATACATCATTCCAACCAGTAATATATTGTCCCACGTTAATGCTAGTACAAAATTTCATATCTTCTATACATCTAACTATTTTTTTCTTTTTAATCATGCTATTCTCCTGTTCTCCAGTTCGCATATAATATACAAAATTTTCTGTTAAAAGTCAAGTAAAAAATTATCAAGCAAAAAATACTTGACAAGTGGATGAGAATTTCGTATATTAACAATTGTTAAAAATTATAACTGAATAGGAAAAATAATGGGTATCCAAATATTAAAATACAAAGAAGATATAGATTTTCAGGGTATAGAATCTCGTTTTATCTATTTAGATATATTTGCTTATTGTGAAAGAAACAATAATCTTGAAGTAGTGCTTGCCTATGTAAGTGATTTTTGCGATGAATATGAAATCAAATTACTTTTTAGTCTTAACTGAATAGGAGATATGTTATGAGTTGTTGGGGTTGTGAATTCTTCATTGTGCAAAGAGAATATTGTAAACTTACAGGCGAAATAAATATGCAAAAAATACAAAGCAAAGATAAATGCGAGAGTTATGAAAAACCTACAAGAGCAATAATAATAGCAATAGATGAAAAGCTTGATAAGTTATTAGAATACTCTTCGGAACATTTTATAACAAAGGATTGAACAGGAGAAATATTATAAATGAAAACACGAGAGCAATGAGAGAAAAGTATTGGTCAGAAATAAATGATACAGAAAAGATTGAACGATTACGAAAGGAGATTAAATATTTGAAGAATCGTATTTCTGATATTTCTTCACAATCTTATAAATTAGAACAGCATGAACATAATGCATTAGGAAAGATTGTTGTGCCAATTAATTCTGGCGGGTCTCCGACTGGAATGGTCACACCAATAGGCAAAAATAAGGATGATGTGTACATATAAATTAAAATTCAGTATGCCCCAATGTTTGATTATTCGAACATACTGAAACACTAAACAGGAGAAAAACAGTATAAACTAATAAACGAATTAACATTTAAAAGCATACACCGACTCCAATGGACGGAGTTTTAGCAATTTAACACATTAATTTGCATTTGTCAAGAGTTATTTTCAAATTATACAAAAAAAGATTATTCTTGAGTAGACTATAAGGAGTAATAAGATGTCTAAACATGCCATCTGTCTCAAATGTGGGACGTTATGCGAAGAAGTAGAAAACCAAATTGGTATTTTGCGATGTGTTAAATGTGGGTTTCAATTTGAATTCGTTAACATGGATAAACACATCAGACATAAATCATTTAGAAAACAGTTCAAGGAATGTGCAAGTTTAAACATGCAGAATACCGAATATTGCTCTGTGTGCGGGCAGACATTGATTCTATGCGTGAAATTTGGTGGGCAGTGCGCTTCTCATAAATGCAAGGAAGAAAGAACTAACCATGAAAGTTGAATTCTTTAAACATAACATTAACAAGCAAGACATCAAAAATGTAAATAAAGTACTGCGCTCAACTATTCTTACAACTGGTGATGTGGTCGAGGAATTTGAAAGTAAGTTTGCATCGTATCTTAGTATGGATAATGTGATAGGGGTCACAAGTTGTACTGCAGCATTGCATCTATGTTTAGTCGCTTGGGGCATTGGCAAAGACGATGAGGTTATTACCACACCTATGAGTTTCTGCGCTACGAGCAATGCGATACTTCACGCTGGGGCAACTCCTGTGTTTGTTGATGTGGAGGAAGATACAGGGCTTATTAATGCTGAACTTATAGAAGATGCGATTACCAGTAAAACAAAGGCTATTATACCTGTGCATCTATATGGGCAGATGTGTGACATGAAAAAGATTGGGCAGATAGTTGATAAACATAATTTGGTTGTTATCGAAGATGCGGCACATTGTATAGAAGGTAGACGAGATGATATTAAAGTAGGGCATCTTAGTGATGCAGCATGTTTCAGTTTCTATACTACGAAATCAATTACCTGTGGAAGCGGAGGAGCTATTGCCACAAATAATCCATGGTTAGCGAAACGCCTTAAATTACTCAGATTGCATGGTATAAACGAACAGCGAGATATGGAAGTATTTGGATATAAGTATAATATGAATAATATACAGGCAGCGCTTCTTATTGGGCAGGTTGACAGACTTTATAAATTATGGGAAGCAAGATATATTATTTGGAGGAAATATGAAGATGCATTGGGTAATATGCAGAAGATGAAAATATCCAAAGTATATAACAGTACATTACATGCAAAACATCTTTTTACTATACTTGTTAACCCCAATATACGCAGTAAGCTTATTCAGCATCTCAATAAACATGGTATAGGCACAGGAATACATTATGAACCAATACATTTGCTCAGTTATTATAGGGACGAATTTAGATATAATAGAAATGATTTCCCTGTTGCGGAAGATATTGGTGCGAGAACTATTTCATTGCCACTTTATCCATTATTGAAAGATAAAGAAATTGATTATGTTACATCTACAATACAGAGGTTCTATGATGAAAAATGACTATGGTGTCAGAGCAGAGGTATTAGAATTTCCCGCAATGGTTGTAATTGAATCAACACATATTTGTAATGCCAAATGCCCTAACTGCCCATATACTAATTCGGATATAAGATTAAAGTATAATAATACCCCATTTATGTCATGGGATATATTAAAACGTGTTGCTGATGAATGTATTAAACACAAAAGCCTAATTCGTATCACCGGTGGTGGTGAGCCAATGCTCAACCCGCATATAGTAGATTTCATCGTATATGTAAAAGAGAATGGTGGGAAAATATCAATGATAACGAATGGCTCAAAGTTTACTTATAATACGTTAAAGAAGGTTATCGGTCATAAAATTGATGCTATTGAATTTAGTGTTGATGCAGGGAATAAGAAAGAATATTTATGGGCTAGGTCGGGACTTGATTGGGATATACTTAATCGTAATGTAAAAAATGCTATTAATATACGAAATCAAATTAGTCCCGATACGCGTATTATTGCGAGTATAATTAATCAGAAGAATATTAATGTTAAGAGGGCGGAGGCTTATTGGACTAAGGTTGTCGATAAAGTGATGATAAGAAAGTTTCTCACATGGAATTACAATGATAGCAGTAATTCTGCTGATAGTGTACCATTCCTCCCAATAGAGAAAAATATCCCATGTCCATACCCCTTTGAACGCCTGTATGTAAATCCTAGGGGGGGTGTTTCTATCTGCGGCTGTCAAGATATTGCAGCTGATTATGTAATTGCTAATATAATGGAAGAATCTATTAAAAATATTTGGCATGGGCATGAATTTACGAATTTACGCAAAGTACATCTTGCGGGACACAGCAACAATGTACCCGTTTGTGTCACCTGTGAAAATAGACAATATCTTTCGTGGAATTATAATTATCTTAATGTTTTTAAGGATGTAAAAAATGATAGTTAGTATGCTTCAACCTGGATATTTACCATGGCTTGGCTTTTTTGAACAGGTATATAGATGTGATATATTTGTTATTTATGACGATGCTCAATATACCAAAGGAGATTGGCGCAACAGGAATAGAATTAAGACAGCGGGTGGAGCCAAGTGGTTAACTGTACCCGTTAAAAAAGACAGCCAATATAAACCAATAAATAAAGTTAAAATTGACAATAGTACAAATTGGGGGAAAAAACACCTTAATTTAATAGAATATAATTATCATAAGTCGCTATATTATAAAAACTATATTGATATATTTAAACATGCCTATTCGCTTAAATGGAAATATCTTGCCGTTCTTGATGCATTCTTTATAATGGGATTAATGATATCTCTGAAAATTAATACTCCGTTGGTAGCGTCATCGAGTCTTAACGTAGAAGGCAAAGGCACAGAAAAGCTTATTAATATATGCAAAGAACTTGGTGCTGATACTTTTTATGAGGGCGCAGCAGGTCGTAATTATATTAATAATAAAGACTTTACAGACAATGGTATTGAAATTATATATCAAGATTATAAGCATCCAGTATACAAACAACAATATGGAGATTTTGTATCACATTTATCTATTATAGATTTACTCTTTAATTGCGGTAAGGAAAGTCTATCAATACTCTTAAATGATGAGATGGGAAAATACGTATATAGGTAGGAAGAAATACAAGAGGATATATAACATTGAAAGGAATATTATAATATGGCTACCACTTTTAAAAATTTATCTATTTCGCAGTGTATAGGGACAATTGATAGTTTTTTTAATAAATTTCTTAAATATTCAAAATTTACACATAAAATGGTTTACGGTAAAAGCATTTTGGAGATTGGACCTGGTGAAAATGTTGGTAGAGCTTTAAAGTTCTTAGGAATGGGTGCAAAGAAAGTTACATGTATTGATAAATTTTATGCAGTTCGCAATAAAACGAAAGAATATGAAATTTATAAGGGTCTGAGGGGAGAACTAGACAAAGAGTCAAAGAAGAATTTTGACAGAGCTATTAATCTCGAAAATGGCATTTATACGTTTAATCAGGATAAATTAGAATGCTTTTCTAGTATCGGCATTGAAGACGCAGAAAATAAATTTAACCATAAATCTTTTGACATTATTTTCTCACATGCTGTTTCTGAACATATAAACAATGTTAACATTGCATTCGATGTCATGGATAGTTTATTAGCTCCTGGTGGGTATATGACTCATTATATAGATTTCAAAGACCATGGGTTGTTCGCCGGACAACACCCTCTTACATTCTTAACCTTGACCGAGCCTGCTTATCGTCGTCATATTGCGAAGAATTCATGCAAACTTAATAGAAAAATGGTAAATTACTATAAGGAGAAAATAGCTGATTTAGGATATAATGCAAAAATATTCGTATCGCAAGTTGTCTATGAATCAGATGATATACTTAAAACAAATCTAAATACCGAAAGAGAAGTTAATAGCGGATTGTTATTATTGCGCGATTGGAAAGAAAACATTAAGTTGGATGTTGATTATAATATAAATATGATTTCACACATAGAAAAAATTAGACCAATACTTATTAATGAATTTAAAACACTGTCTATCCAAAACCTTTTAACCGCAGCCATTCTTATAATTGCAAGGAAAAACAAGGAGGCGAATGAAAAAAATACTATTTGTTGATCATGAAGAAATCGGAGCCGTTCTGTTCTCCTATGCAAAGGTTATCAATGAAGCTAACTTGGGACTAAAGGCTTATTACGTTTCATATGGTATGCGAAATAGAGTGCATGACTCAAATATGTACCATTATGGTGAAACACATTACGAATGGGATTATACTGGTTCTGGAATCAAAACAATAGTGACAAAGCTGAAGCCAGATACTATCCTTGCTTCTTCGTTAGGCGGTTATACTTGTTATAATGCAGATATAAGATATAATATATGGTGTTATGGCAGCGACATAGGAGAAATTTGTTTTGCTATAACAGGCTATGCTGTATCAACAGAAGACCGAGAAGCAGTCTATAAATATGTACATAACTTGGTTGATATAGAAAATAAGGATGCTTTTACAGAATCGCAGTCAAAAACTCCACAGGTAATTTCGATTAGAAATGCCGAGAAGTTAACAATAGTATCGCGTGCGCTACCCTATTTAAAAAAGTTGCGCAAAAATTACGAATTATTTCAATTCCCAGTTATAAATATTTATGAAACATTACCGAAGAATCATAATGAGAGAACTACACATAAAGACAAAAAGAAAATATTCTTTTCGGCTACTAGACATCTATGGGGAGAAGATAGAAAATATATGGAGGGTAAGAAAGGAAATGATATTTTACTACAGGCGATAGCAATATATAAAAAAATAACAGCAGACACTGATTTTGAGATTCATTTTATAGAAAAAGGCATTGACGTAAATAGAACAAAAAAACTTTCAGCTGGATTGAAACTTGCCGACCATGTCAAGTGGATACCACAAATGAAACGAGAGCAGTTATTTGAGAATTACAAGGTTGCGACTCTTTGTTTCGGTCAATTCGCAACACGTAATTTTGAATTCAATGCCATTGAGCCGATGTCATGTGGTATACCAACTATAAGCTGGTATGGCGAAATTGACAAACCTCCTTATACCGAAGTACCTTTCTATCCAGAACTTCCACCTGTTTTGAATTCGCAGAACCCTAAAGTGATTGCTGATTATATGATAGAGTTGCTGGGCAATGAGGATAAATATAATACCCTGAGTCGTGAAACTTATGAATGGTGTCAGAAATACTGTTCAGTGGAATATGCAGTCGAATGTTTTTTAAAACTAATAGAGGATTCGAAATAATATGTGCGGAATATACGGTATAATTAATATTGGTCATTATCGACAGCCTGCTGAGCATTTTAAGGAAACTGTTAAGACAGGTGTTAATCTACTTAAACATCGCGGTCCTGACGATACCGGCATTGAAACGTTCGATATGGGATGTTTAGGTCATGCGCGGTTTGCTATAATAGATATTGCAGGCGGGCATCAGCCTATGTGGAGTTACGACAGGCGTGGATTAATCAGCTATAACGGTGAGGTCTATAACTTTACTAATATACGGCAAGAGCTTGAAAAACTTGGGCATACCTTTAGTACTCACTCAGACACAAAGGTTGTATTAAATGCATACTTAGAATGGGGCGCTGACTGTATAAACAAATTCAACGGTATGTTCGCGTTCACAGTGGTAGACCTTAACAAGAAGAAAGTACTTATCACAAGAGACAGGCTTGGCATTAAACCATTGTTCTATACAATTAAGGATAAGCTATTAACCTTTTCAAGTGAGTTGGAAGCTATATATAAAACAGTCAGTCCACTTAAAATTGATATGGGTGCGCTGGATGATTACCTGGCATGGCAGTATATACCTGCACCACGTACTATATATAAGAATGTATTCGCATTGCCGCCCGCGCATTATATGGAGATAGATTTAACAACAGGACATATTGATACGCAACGCTATTGGCGACTAGATTTTGAAGAAGATTATTCGCTTACTATGGGCGAATGGCAGGAATGTGTAGACGAACAGATTAGAAAGGCTGTTGAGCTTAGATTGGTTAGTGATGTGCCGTTTGGTGCGTTCTTAAGCGGTGGCATTGATTCGAGTTTGGTGACTGGATATATGGCAGATATAATGGAGCAACCTGTTAAGACATTTAGTATAGGGTTTAATGAAAGCGATTATTCAGAGTTAAAGTATGCTCAACAAGTGGCTGAAATTAATCATACTGAACATTACACAGAAATAGTTGAAGCTGATTCGTTAAGTTTGTTACCTGAACTGGTACAGCATTATGGGCAACCCTTCGCTGATTCTTCTGCTATCCCGACTTATTATGTCGCTCGTATGGCACGCAAGAATGTCAAAATGGTTTTGAGCGGTGATGGGGGAGATGAAAATTTTGCAGGTTACGACACCTATCCTGCTATTGTTAATAGTAGTCAGAATATAGATTGGGCGTTTCATTCGCATTGTCTTAATTATAAACACTTTGCACCAGCTGACAAGTTACAATTATATCATTCTGATAGATGGAGAAATAATATGCGTCTTGAGTTAGATTATCCAGAGCGTAGAATATTAATGGATATTGGCGACCAACCACTGGTAAGCAGACTACAAAATCTCGACATAAATACATACCTACCATTCGATATTCTAACAAAAGTCGATATAGCATCCATGGCGAATTCACTTGAAGTGCGTGTACCCTTGCTTGACCATAACGTTGTCGAAATGGCAGCGAAAATACCAGCTGAGTATAAATTCAAGAAGACCGAAACTGGTTGGAATAAGAAATATATATTAAAAGAAGTAGCTAAGAAACGTTATCCTGCCAGTATTATCGACAGACCTAAAATGGGATTCGGTGTACCGCTTGGGATATGGTTTGCAACGAAACTGAAAAATGATGTGCAACGAAGATTACTATTGTCGAAACATCTGCCAATCTATTTTAATATGCAGTATATAGCGCAGATGTTGAACGTCCATAGTCAGGTTAATGACCATTCTGCGAGGATATGGAATTTATTGTTTCTTGAGGAATGGTTGAGTAGTCATGAGGATGTAATATAAGGAGAATAAACATGGACAGGCGTAGTTTTACAGCGATGCCTAGTGCAATGCCATTTATGAATTTAGAAAAAATAGCAGATAGTAAAATAGTTAAAGAATTGCCAGAAAATACTATAATGCGTTATTTTGCCTTGCTCTGCAATGAAGAAGATAGCGATGGGCTTCTAAAAGCGCTAAAAATAGGTATCCCTGATATAATACACACTGATAAAATAAGAAGGCCTCATGCTCCATTTGATAAGGGCGATATTGTCAGGGGATTAGTGCCATTTACTAAGAAGAACGGGTTTAAAACAGATGAAGATTTGCAAAAATGTATTGACGGTATTTATAAAAAATATCTAATGAATAATATGATTCAAGGAGAATAAAATGAATAATTTTACAAAGGCAATTTGCGAATTACATAGCATAGAAAAATGTACATGTGGTTGTACAGAATTTACATATTATATACAGGAAGCTGAACATGGTTTAAATGAGCAGGAATTTAGATGTTGTGATTGCAATGAACTTATAAAGATATTCGATTTACACGAAGCAATTGACTATTATAAAGATGCGATGAATGCAAGAAAGATTCATTAGCACAAGAGACATGATGATTAAATAGTTTTTTATTACGCAATGTCTTAGCTAAAGGTAGTAAGAAAGTACTTGACAAATAAAAATAATGTGTTATATTGTACCTAACAACGGTAGAGATAATCTAACCAAGTGAGGTACAAAATGAATATTGTCAAGGTTTATAAATTATTCCCCACTCAAAAGAAGTGTATTGAATATCTTGAAAAAGTAAGATGGAACAACAAGCCCACATGTCCTTATTGTAAATCTTCTAATGCTACCCCGATGCCAAAAGAACAACGTTATCACTGTAATAATTGCAATACTTCTTATAGTGTAACCGTTGGAACGATTTTTCACAAGACAAAACTTGACCTGCAAAAGTGGTTTCTTGGTATAAGTCTTATTTTAAATGCCAAAAAGGGTATTAGTGCTCGTCAATTAGCTCGTCATCTTGATGTAAATAAAAATACTGCTTGGTATATGGGTATGAGAATACGTAGGGCAATGTTAGAACAAAGGGAATTAATGAGTGGTTTTGTTGAAATGGACGAAACCTATGTGGGTGGTAAACCAAGAAAAGGAGGCGAACCATCAAAAAGAGGTCGTGGAACTAATAAAACTCCTGTGGTTGGTATGGTTGAACGTGGTGGAAATGTATATGCAAAAGTACAGAAAAAGCTTGATTCTAAAACACTTTCAAGATTAGTTAAAGAAAATATAGATATTGATGCATCAATTATAATAACAGATGAATTTACTGGTTATATTAGATTGAGAGGATTTGCTAATCATCAAGTTATTAATCATCACTTATGTTATGTAGATGGCTATGTTCATACTAATACGATTGAAAGCTTTTGGTCACTTTTAAAACGTGGTATAATTGGACAATATCATAAAATAAGTGTTCGTTATCTTAATCAATATATTAATGAATTTTGTTATCGGCATAATAATAGAGAAAATGAAGATTTGTTTGGATTAACTATTGCAAAGGCGGTGAATATTTAATATGACAGATAAAGTATTTAAAACAATATGTGGCTCAGCAGACCATCCACTTGAAATCGGAAATTCTGAAATTCAGTGTTATGTTCTTGAAAATGAGAAGAGGGTGCTTGTTCAAACTGGTATGATTAATGCACTTGGTATGTCAAAAGGCAGTAGTGGCGGAACGGGCGGTGACCGACTGGCTAAGTTTGTATACGGAAAAGCCTTAACTCCCTTTGTTTCCGATAGGTTGCGTGAAGTGACCGCAAACCCAATAAAGTTTAAAACCGATGCAGGAAATCTTGCATATGGTTATGAAGCTACTATTTTAGCTGACATATGTGATGCTGTATTAGATGCAAGGAAAAATGGTGTACTCCAAAAACAACAATTACATATTGCAGAAAAATGTGAAATATTAGTTAGAGGTTTTGCACGTGTAGGAATAATTGCACTTATCGACGAAGCAACAGGTTATCAAAATATTCGTGCTAAAAAAGCATTAGCTGAAATTCTTGAAAAATATATTGCAAAAGAATTACAAGAATGGACAAAAACATTCCCTGACGAATTTTACAAACAGATGTTTAGATTAAAAAATTGGCCTTATGAACCCAAATCAGTTAAAAGACCAAGTGTAATAGGTAGGTATACAAATAATGTAGTATATGAAAGGTTAGCACCTAAAGTACTTGGTGAATTAAGAGCAAGAACACCCAAAACAAAAGGTGGTCATAGAAGATATAGATATTTCCAATGGTTAACTGGTGATATTGGACATCCAAAATTAAGAGAACATATTGCAAGTGTTATGGCATTAATGAGAGCATCATCAAGTTGGGATGGATTCATGAGATTGCTAAATAGAGCCTTTACAAAATATGGGCATACATATGAAATACCTTTTGATAATGGGGATGAGGAATAAAAAGGGCTTTATATACAATGTTAACTATGGAAAAGGGGTATATTGTCAATATACCCCTTAATTATTGGATGTATCTTCTTTATTCTAAATTATATTTTTTCCCCAAGCTACGATAATCCCGCCCAAAATAGCGCAGATATCATCCATTTTAAAACTTATAATCGGATTTTTATTTTCCTCTCTGTACTTTTTTATTGCCACCCAAAGAAAATCTGTTGAGAGAATTGTCATAAGAACATTTTCGGTAGTTAGTGGTGGGTCAAAATCGCGATATTTATATAATTCTTTTATTATCCCGATTTCGGCAAGCAAAGTCAATCCTTCACCGGTTAAAATTGGCTCTGGTGAATTAAACCTAATAATTTTAATTTTTTGTGCCAAATTTAAACAAGTTTTATTGTGATTTGGCAAAACATTGATATTAGAGCGAATAACCGATCTATCGGATGACCACTTAATTTGTTCACGATTTCCTTCAATTGCAAAATACAACCGCCAAGAATTATAAGAACCTAAACCGATTGAACCCACCCCAACAGCCAAACTAACTAATGCGATGAAAAAGCCTTTATTTGATGGTGTACTGTTACTCACGCCACAACTCCTTCAATTATTTATCCTTTTAAAATAAAAAAAACCGCTAATTAACAACCTTTCATTTTCTTCTTGACAAAATATGTATTTAGTAGTATAGTAACACCACATAATACGGTTTTCCTCAATGTTTTTAGGTACTTCCTGTCAAAAAGCACACAACACAGTAACAATATAACACATTACTAAAATGGAATGCAAGTGAAATATTGTGTTTAATAAATACAATATAAACACTAAACTACGTATTTTAGCCACCAGATAACACATTATACTGTTTATATAATAATTCTTCAATTTTAAGCCCCGCTACACTTATCTTATGCATCGCATATATTTGCAAATACTTTAGCATTATTTTATTTGATTTAGACTTTCATAGTTTTATATATAACAAATATTATTAAAACATTCAGTGACGACCATCACCATACAACATAATATCACTACCTTTATCTAATACATTCCGTTTTATTAAGTACTTTTCTCTTCTGCGTCAATACCCCTTAAAATTTGTTCTTCGCTATAACGTACTCTATCTTCATACATTTGTCTAACACCAATATTAAAAGAACTTATAGGTCTGAAGTACCCGACCACGCGTTCAAAAATTTCGCATGGCTGTCTTTCATCATCTGATAGGGTGGTTAGTCTTCCGTCTGGCATCATTGTTGTCATAGTATCGTGCTCTCGTATGGGGTGTGGTGGTTGTGGGTTTTCCCCTATATGTGAAAGGAAAAGAAAGAACAGAATTTTGCTCTCTCTCTTCCTCTCTTGGTTGCCGTCGTCAGACGGCAGGGGGTACTTTCTAATATACGAAATAGTTTGCGGAAATGCAAGCGAAAAATTAACGAAAGTGAAAATAATTATTGTTTCTTTACCCGCTCTAATTTCTTTTTGCAAAAGGGGCAATGTGAATATCCCTTTTCCCACAGAATAAGTCGATACTTGTCTGTGCTAAAAACAAACTCTTCATTGCAATTAGTACAAATTTTACTTAATGTTCCACTTTCATATAATTCAAGAAAGCTATTCATTATGTATTCTCCAAATATCGTTTTATTAGCAAAACTTTAATAATGAAATTTTTTGTTTCGCGTGGCATAATTTTTTTCTCAACATTGCCCGGACCCGCATTCCACGCCCATAAGAGATGTTCCTCATCATACTCTTTTTTGTGATATAGTAACCATGCAATATACTTTACACCTGCTTCGATGTTTCTATCTGGATTCATTAGGTTATTTATTCCCATGAAATTACCAGTCGCAGGCATAATTTGCATAAGACCCTGAGCACCTTTTCCCGATATTGCGATGGGGTTGCCTCTACTTTCAGCGTATATTATCGCACGGATGAAATTGGGATTTATGTTGTATTGTAATGCGTATTTCTGTATATACTCTTCCCATGGCGTAATGCGTCTGCTAATGTCTTCAGGGTCGAGAAGTTTCTTAGCTGATGTTTTTGGCAATGTAATCATTGGTGGTTTGATAGTTCTGGTTGGCATCGCAATGTCTTCGGGGATTGTTGCATGGATACTGCCTGTATACTGCACGGGTACCTGTATTTCTTTTGCATTTAATGCGGATAACGCCACTACGAATACGAATATATTTATTATCTTAAAAAGTATTGCACACATTTTTCTACCTCTTTCTGTGAAGAAGTCTACCATGTTTACCATGTCTATAAAATTTATGTAGTCTATGTAATCCATCATATATATACGTAAAAAGCCTTCGTTGCACAAGTGCAGAAGGCTCATCCCTTTCTATTCAAGGAGTTCATTTTTACGTGATAGACAATATACGAAATTTTTAGGTGAATGTCAAGAGAAATATATATATAGTTAAAAAGCCCATAGGTTTAGTATTATCTGAATTAGTGATAATGCTTTTATGCTATGGGCATTATGTAGAGTATCCTCTATTTAGAATATAATATATTTTACCTTAAAAGTCAAGTACTTTTTGAAAAAATTAACAACAAAATTCGCTTGTTAAAAAATACTTCTTGACAAATATACCATTACATATTATATTAAAGTGAAATAGTCCATTGTAGAATAACTTTTAATAGAATAGGATGATGATACAGATGTTTATTGGCAGTAAATACAAAGAAGAGTTCCCTGATATACTCATAAAAGCTTTCGATATCGAGCCATTTGCTGAACGTACAATGAAGAGCAAGGATGGTAGTATTCTTACTCTAAAGCGTACTGCGAATCCAGTGCCATGGATTGCCAAAGTGGTTTATGAAAAATTTGGTGTTTCGAGAAATACTTTTTACAATTGGCTCAAAGCTACTGATGAAAATGATGCTCCCAGATATCCATTATTGATAGAAGCGCATGAAATTGCAAAGGGGTTGCAAGAGTATATTATTGCAGTGAATGCTTTTTTGGGTTTATACAATTCTCAGTTCAGTATATTCACATTAAAGAATACTCATGGTTGGAGGGATAAATCTAGCGTAGAACATAGCGGTAGTGTTAGTGTGGATAGTCTCATGGATAAAGTAGCAAAGAACAACGCGAGTAAAGACATGACTGATAAAGATTAATAGGAGATTGATTTGGAAATCGAAGGTATACAAGTACGCAAGAAGCATCCAGGTCCCCGAAAGTCTAAGGCGGGGGAAAAATGTGACGGAAATTTATCTCGTACTGTGCAAAGCGAGCATCATGAAGGCAAATATAAGGATATCCAAACACTGCGAAAAAGAGTTGAAGAGCTGATATGCTCGCGTAGATGGCGATTAAATAATTTATATTACATTATAGATAAATGGGGTAATCGGGTATTATTTAAGTTTAATCCAGTGCAAGAAAAGTTATATAACGAATATCATTATTGGAATCTTGTATTGAAGGCGCGACAGGAAGGTGTGTCTACGCTTATAGATATACTTGCAACTGATACAGCACTGTTTACTGATAACATGAATGTAATTATTATAGCCGATACGAAAGATAATGCTGATGAGTTGTTTAGAACGAAAATAAAGTATCCATATGACAATTTGCCCGAAGAAATAAAGCAGACACGTTCATTGACAAAAGACCAGAAAGGTTCGCTTGCGTTTAGTAATGGTAGTACAATAACTGTTACATGTTCGGCGAGAAGTAGAACTGCGAATTTCTTGCATATTTCCGAGATGGCTACTATTGCTATGGAGTCGCCCGAAAAAGCTAAAAAGATTATAAGTGGTTCATTGCCTGCAGTTCATCCGGGCAGTATAATATTTATAGAATCGACAGCACGAAGCTCGGATGATTTTTTTCATGCTCAGTGTAAACTTGCTGAAGATAAGTTACTTGAAGGCAAAGAGTTGACTAAACGTGATTTTAAGTTTCATTTTTTCCCGTGGTTTGCCGATAAGGATAAACGTATTGATGCGAAAGGTGTTGTAATATATTCATGGCTTGAAGATTATTTTAAGGATATAGAGCAGGAATGTGATATAAAACTTGATGATGAGCAAAGAGCATGGTACGTTAAGGAGTCTGAAAACCTTGGCGAAGAAATGAAAAAAGAAAATCCGAGTACTGTTCTTGAGGCTTTCGAAGAATCGCTTGAAGGTACATATTATCAAACTCAATTTAGAAAAATACATGAAGATAAACGTATAACAAAAGTACCACATAGAGAGGGTTATCCTGTAGACACTGCTTGGGATATAGGAATGTGGGATGATATGGTTATATGGTTTATCCAAGAGGTGGGGAAAGAGTTACATGTGATTGATTATTATGAAAATTCTGGTGAGCATCTTAGATTTTATATTAACCTACTTGATGAGAAAGCCAGAGAAGAAGGATATAAATATGGTAGACATTTTGCACCGTGGGATATAGATATACAAGAGCCGACAGGTATGGCAAGAACAAGATATGATGCAGCATTAGAGATGGGTGTTAATTTTCAGACTGCTCCGAAACTTAATCTCGCCGAGGGTATAGAATCGACTCGTCAATTACTTGCTATATCATGGTTTGATGAAGAAAAGTGCGATATTGGTATAAAACATCTTGAAAATTATAAAAAGGAATGGAATGCGAGAAGAGGATGTTGGGGTTCTCACCCAAGACAAGATGGTAATCAACATGCCGCAGATGCATTCAGAACAAGAGCTTTGTTGTGGAATATAAGAACACGTAGGACAAAAATAAAAAGAAAAAGAGAGAGAATGCCGGTAGGAGCTTGGACATGACACAAGGGGGCAGGTAAAAGGTAATGGCGAAAATAGCGAACAGAACAAACGAAACAGAAGTGCGGGAAGTTGCACCTGAGAATACGGGCGATAATCTTAAGGATGCAATGCAAAAAATGAATCAGCTTGTACAGAAGTCGGCGCGCGAGAAACAATCTTCGAAACGCTTGACTTCATTAGGCGCATATATTGAAAAGCGTTGGCAAATTGCGAAAGATGCAAAGCAAGGTATACAGCAAAGTTTATACGAATCTGCACTCCAACGTAAGGGTGAGTACACTCAGGACAAATTATCTAAGATAAAAAAGTTCAAGGGTTCTACTGTTTTCATGAATCTTACATCTAATAAATGCCGTGCCGCTGAAGCGTGGATACGTGATATACTTGGTCCTGAAATATGGGCTATTGACCCAACACCAATACCTGATTTACCTCCGCATGTTCAGCAGTTTATTCAACAAATGGTGCGAGAACAGTTTCAAAAGAATCCTATGCTTATTGAGACTATAGATAATCCCAAAGAAATGTTTGACGAAATATATAAAAATACGCATGAGGCGATGAAGAAACAGGCTAAGTTAACTGCATCTCGTATGGAAATCAAAATAAAAGACCAGCTTGTTGAAGCACGATGGCGCAAAACACTTGAAGAAGTTATATCAGATGTGGTAACGTATAAGGCTGGAATTATTAAAGGTCCCGTAGTCAGGCGCAAATTGAGTTTAGGATGGCAGCAGAATGAGCAGTCAGGAACATGGCAAGCAGTTCAAGGCGATAATATAATCGTTGAATATGACAGAGTTTCACCATTCGATTTTTATCCTATTTCCTCAATGGGCAGTATAGAAAACATGGATGTATTTCAACGTCATCGTTTATTCAGAAAGAATTTAGCGGCGCTTTTGGGCGTGCCTGGATATGATGAAGAATCTATTCGGCTTGTGCTTTCAGAATATGCCGATGGTGGGTTGAAAGAATGGTTGTGGGAAGACCAACTTAAAGAAGAAGCTGAGGGTGAGGATGAAGAAAGAAATAAAGTTCATCTTGATACTATTGACGCACTTGAATTTTGGGGTAGTTGCCAAGGACAGAAACTTATTGACTGGGGACTTGAAGACCCCCGTATAGCTGACCCGCACAAGGAATATCAGGTAAGTGTGTGGAAGATTGGGTCGTATATAATAAAGGCTATGATTAATGAACATCCCACTGGGCAGAAACCATATAAGATGACATCGTTTGAATTGTTACCAGGTTCGATTTGGGGACATGGCGTGCCTGAATTAATGGCTGATATACAACAAATGTGTAACGCGGCTGCACGTGACCTTGTTAATAATTTAGGAATTTCAAGTGGTCCCCAGGTGGTAATCGATACTGAACAGCTTGATAGTGATACAAATGAAGAAGAAATGTATCCTTGGAAGATATGGTTAGTGGATTCTTCTGGTAATAGACGGCCCAGTGCTATAAAGCCGATTGATTTCTTCCAACCTGATTCTAATGCAGGAGAGCTTATGGCGGTATATGATAGGTTCGAGAAAAAAGCTGAGGATTATACCGGTATACCTTCGTATGTAGCAGGTTCAGGCGGAGTGGGTTCAGCAGGTTCTACGGCCACCGGGTTTGCTATGTTACAGAGTAATGCAACAAGGTCGATAAAATCAGTGTTGTTAAATATCAGTACAGATATAGTCGAACCTTCTGTTTTTAATTTATATGTGTTTAATATGTTATTCGATCCTGATGAAAGTATAAAAGGTGATTTAAAGGTAAATGTCAGGGGTATGCTGGCGTTAATGCAAAAAGAGCAACTCACTTTAAGAAAAACAGAATTCCTTTCGATGCTTAGTACTAATCCATTGTACTTAGAAATAATTGGCATGAAGGGTTTATCTAATCTTCTTCGGGATGTAACGAGTACACTAGAGATGCCAGATGTAATTCCAAGTGAAAATGAAATTGAAGCAAAAGAATTACAAAAAGACCAATTTCTGCAATTGCAACAAGCATATGAGGCGATGCTAAATGGACAGTTATCGCCAGAACAGTTATTGGAAATATTGGGACAAATGTTTGGAATAAAACAAGAGGGGCAACAACAAAGTGAGCAAGTAAATAAAGGAACGCCTCCTAAAAAAACTGAAACAACTCCAACGGGTACTAAGTTAGGTGGAGCAGAAGCTAATTTATTTGCAAATAGGTCTGGAAGATAATGTTAAAACAGTGCACTGAATGTAAAAAAGAAAAAGAGTTGTCTGAATTTCATAAAAATAAAAAGGGCGAAAATGCGCTTCGTTCCAAATGTAAGAAATGTGTAAATGAATATGGGAAACAGTGGTGCAGGGCTAATCCAGAAAAAGTTAGAAAAAATAGAAGAACATCTTATTTGAAGAATAGAGATAAAATATTAGAACGGATGAGAAAAAATGCTATTAAAAATAGAGAGCGTCGCAGTATTTATAATAAAGTATATGCGGAAACCCATAAAGAAGAATTAAGTGTTAAGTATAAGAAACGTTGGGAAGAAAATAAAGAGCAACTAAGTATTAATTATAGTGAATGGAGTAAACAAAATAGAGGTAAAATAAATGTACGTAAAAAAACTTGGTTGGAAGCGAATCCCAAATACAAACTTGTCCAAAATATGAGTAGTGCTATATGGCGGTCATTAGAAGATGGTAAAGACGGTAAGCATTGGGAAGATTTGGTTGGGTATACGCTAAGTGAACTTAAACAACATTTGGAATTGTTATTTTGGGAGGGTATGTCTTGGGAGAATTATGGTAAAAATGGTTGGCATATCGACCATGCCATACCTATTTCGTGGTGGCAATATAATACTTATGATGACCATGAGTTTAAACAATGTTGGGCATTATGTAATTTACAACCATTGTGGGAATATGATAATTTATCAAAGGGAGATAAGAAATTTTAAGACGATTGATACAATTAATAAAAGGAGCCTATATCGTAATGAAGGTTAAACCAATACAATATTCAATCGTATGCATTGGACAGGGGAGAAAATAAATGCGCAAGTTATTAACAGAAGAAGAGGATAAATTATTAAAGTTTTTAGACACGAATAAGAATAATCTGCAAGTAAAGTGGTTTTTTGAATTAATGCGGACTTTACGTACTAAAGAGGATATATATCTTATTGCAGAAACTGACCACGTTTTGAGCGATTTAGCTAAAGGGCGCATTGATGCTTATGATTATTTTTTGTCTTACTATGACCATCTTGAGGAGAAGAGAATGAAATTCAACAATAAGAAAAAAAGAGGGTGATATTGGCATGAAAATGAAAGCTAAACGGGCGAACGATAATGGGCGAGACAATAACTTTTATTAATTTAAACAACTTTAATTCTCTGCAGCGGGTCAAGACACATCACTCCCGATTTCACAGTAGCCTATATATATTCCACTATAATAGTAGCCGGCTGGCAAGGAGAGAATTAATAAGAGGAGGTTTTAAAAATGTCAAGACATGAATTTAGGACATTCGGAACAATTTGCGTAAAAAAAATTGTCCCTAATCCACAACTTAGTACGAGTTCAATTCCTTTCGGCGCTGATGCCGATGGTACTGATGTTATCTTTTATGGCGACACAACTCTTAAGCAGGTTTTATGGGACGAGAGTGCCGATACATGGTATTTCGGTAATAGCGCGTATGGTGTAGATGTTGTGTTTAACAGTGGTACAGCTGATGATAATATGACATGGGATTCGTCTGATAAAGAATTAACATTTACCGATGCTCATATTGAGATGGGTAATGCTGATTATATTTATCAGGGTTTTTTAGCAGATGGGTCTACAAATGCTATTACCATGGGGTTTGATGGCAGTGATTTTGTAATTACGGCAGGCTCAACAACCGAAGGTGTAATTATTGGCGGAACAACTTATAATACTGATGTTACCCTTAACGGTGCATTTGTTACGGGCGCAACTGCCGCTGGTTATGGTCAGGATGTGACGCTCTGGGCAAGTGATGATGCTACAAAAGTTATGCTTGATACATCTGAGAATGCACTTTTATTTGCAGGTGTTAGCATTGAATTTGATAGTTATTTAACAGGCAAGGCATTTGATTTTGCGAATGATGGTTCGAATGCTTTTTCTGCAACTACATTCACTGGCGCAACATCTTGTGTGAAGGTTGTGTTAGGAGCTACAACTGGGTATCTTGCAATATATACTAGCGCATCTTAAAAACAATTGACAGGAAGGGCAGTTACACGCTGCCTTTCCTCTTCAAAACAGGAGATATTAATGAATGAAAATTTAGAAGATATAGACGTAGTTCTTTTAGCAAAGTGGGATTGGTGCGATTCCTCAAAGAGATATATTAAATGTATGGAACATCTTGGATTAAATGTAGTAGCGTATAAGGGCGCACCGCATATATTTCATTATCCCGAAGAGATAGAGATACATCCTGCATTAGCTGAAGCACCTGTTATTTGTTATCATCCTATTATAGTGCAAGCTTGTGAATTAAGGCCATTAGTAGAAAAAGCTAAGGTTATTTGGATGGCAACTGAAACATATATAGATACTGGTGTTGACTTAACCAAGAAAAAGGTTATAGTAGATTTTCGCGGGCAGACGTATCTTGAAAATATGGAAGCGTCTCAAGCTGTCTTTAATCGAGTTGTTAATACTTCAGTTATATCGTGGCTACCTTTATATGGATATGGACTTAATAATGAGCAATTGGTTATGTGGCCAGTAGATACAGATTTTATACAACCTGCATACAAGACAGATGATAGTAAATTGGTAATAGGACATTTTCCTACTGATCCAAGAAACAAAGGAACAGATATTATAATTACTGTTCTCAATAGGTTAAGAAAAGATTATAGTGATAAGTTTGACTATATTGGGTCGAAATTTTCTTCTTATGATAAGAATTATGCAACTCAACCCTATCATTTAGATTGGATTGAAAATCTTGAGCGTATAAAAAAATGTGATATAATTATAGAAACAATAAAGCCAACATTGCATAATAAACCCTTGGGCGATTGGAGCAATACAGCTATAGAAGCTGCGGCATCAGGGAAGATAATAGTAACGAATTTTTCTAACACTGAATTATATGAAAAAGAATATGGCAAGGGGCACGGTATACATATAGCTAATGATGCAGAACAGTTAGAGCATGTGTTAATAAAATTATTCGAATGTTCGCATGATGAAATTGTCAATAAGCAAAAGGCTGCAAGAAAATGGGTTGAAGATAAACATAGTATACCCGTAACAGCGCAACGTCTTTATGACAAAGTATTAAAACCACTATTACAAGGAGAAAAAGAATGAGAGATTTAGATATTTTAATATTAACATATAGTGATTGGTCAAACTTGGGTTATAAGATGTCTCAATGCCTTAAGCTCCTTGGCTTGAATGTAGTCATGTATAAAGGGCAACCACATAGTTTTGATTACCCCGAACAAGCTCCAATGCATGCAGAACTTTGTAGAACTCAGCCTATTTGTAATGCACCTGTTATAGTGGAAGCACCTTTCTTGAAGGATTTAGTTGAACAGGCGAAGGTAATATATTTTGTTGCAGAAACGTATATAAATACAGGCGTTGAATTAAAGAATAAAAAAGTAGTTGTTGATTTTGGTGGCAGTACATATAGGAATCATCCAGAACAATGTAATGCTGTATTTAATCGATTTTCTGATACGTCTATTATATTATATCCCACGTTACTTGGCAAAGGCGCTAATAATGAACAGTATATAGCTTTCCCAGTAGATACAGATTTTATACAGCCTTGCTATAAAAAGAAAAGCGGTAAGTTAGTTATAGGACATTTTCCAAGCTCTACATATACCAAAGGTACTGAAACTATAGTGAGTGTAATAAATGAATTGCAGTCGGGCATGGGGAATAAATTTGAATATGTTGGTACAGAGTTGCCCAAAACCTTAAAAGGTGCTTACAATGCTTCCTATAAGGTTAATTGGCTTAATCAGCTTAAACGTATAGAACAATGTGATATACTTATAGAGACAGTACAACCCGAAATTGATGGTAAGCCTTTCGGAGAGTGGGGCAATCAGACGTTAGAAGCTGCAGCGATGGGCAAGATAGTAGTAACCAATTCTATTTACCAAGATATATATAAGAAAGAATATGGTGATAGCGAAATATGCGTGGCAAATGATGCTGAACAACTCAAGGATAGGCTCATTGAAATATTAAATATGGATTATAATGAAATAGTTGCCAAGCAGAAGGCAACACGAGCTTGGGTAGTTAAAAAGCATTCTTATCCGGTTACGGCAAAACGTCTTTGGGATAAGATATTTCAACCGTTACTGCTGAATACTAAAATTAAAATAGGAGAATAAAAATGGAGTCAGTAAAATTCGAGAGAAAAAAAAGATTGCGTATTTGTCAAGTTGCTGATCATTCATGTATTCGCGTTTTAAAACAGACATTAACGCTTAAAAAACAAGGACATATCGTTGATTTGGTGACAAAGTTAATGCCGCAGGGCAGACCATATTACAACGCTGTATCTGTATATAGCAACGAACGTGAGCTTGTGGCTGCTGTTGATGCATCTCATGCTGATATATATCATGTGCATAACGAACCTGATTGGTTAGTGCCTATAGTTTCGTCTACATTACAAGGGAGGTATGTACCTATTATATATGATATGCATGACCCTGACCATTTACGTGGCAAGGAAACAATAGACGGATATGAATTAGCGTCTTATAATTTAGCTGATGCTGTTATACATATAAGTGAACCTGCGAAAGTATCGGCTGACAAAGAACTCGGTGACTATAAAACATCTATTGTTATATATTCATATGTGAATGAACAGTTTACAGCTAAAGACGAAGATATTGTGCCTGACCCAAGTTTTAATTCAATTGTGTATGAGGGTGGCATGGATGCAATAACAACACCAAAACATGTTGAGGGTATAGAAGCAATGTCTGTTAACTTACGATTTATGCCAGATGTTGTCAAGGCATTCCGCAAACAGGGATATGCATTTAATATATTAGCAGCGTCTGTAATGCCTAATTTATTATATGAATCTATCGGTGCGTATGTGGCAAAACCTGTTGTATATCCTTCTATGCTTGCTGGTTTACGTCCTCATGGGCTTGGGTTTGTGGGTGCTGCATATGATTCTGCTCTTATGAACGTTGCTATGCCGAATAAATTATTTGAATATATGTCTCAAGGCGTTGTACCTGTAGTGTGGAATGCAAACGAATCAGCTAGATTTGTTAAGGAAAATGATTGCGGTATAGTGTTGGATTCGCTTGATAATTTAAAGGAACAGCTTAAAGACGCACCGAAAAAACGTAAAAATGTATTGCGGTTAAGAAAGGAGTTAATGATGGAATCGCAAACTGATAAACTTCTTGATTTGTATTATAACCTTTTAGAAAAAAAGCAAAAAGAATATGAACTTCGTCAAAAAAATCTTAAATCTATGGAGAAAATATAATGTTAACAAAAGCAATATCATTATCTGTATTTGAACGCATGGCTTTATTTATAAACCTCCCTAAAATAGGTACAGTCGAGGGTGATTTATTTAGGGTGCGTGCTGCCAGTCAGCTTCGTATGGTTTTGCCGTTTAATAGCGAAGAATTAGAAGAGTTTGGCATAAAGAAAATAATGAAAGATGTAGAGGGTAAGGAGGTTTGGACTGGTAATTACAAATGGGATAAAAGTGAAAATAAAGAAATCGAATTTACAGAAAGCATGAAAAAGTTTGTTATTGATATTCTTAAAGGAATCAGTGATATGGAGAAAGTAGACGAGCGGATTTTATCTCTTTATGAGAAGTTTCCAGATGATTATTTCGCTGAGAAAGAGGTAGCGGAAGAACAGTCTACTAAAGAATAATTCACTATTTATTATTTTTCTCTTGACAAATTTGAAAAAAGTATTATATTATAGTATCTTGATTGGTTACAATGTTTTTTTTGTTGTATTATTCTACTAAAGAATATTGTAGTGTTTAACAGTTTAACAACAACTAGGTGAATTCCAGATATAAAGCTCAATTAATGAATTCTTGATTATCTGGCTCAAAAAGTGAGGTTAAAAAATGGCAGTGAGTGACAAAGACATCGAAAAATGGGAAAATAAAACAAAAAAGAGTGGCGAGCTTCACGCTTCTATTTATAGCTCTGATGGTAAAAAGGAAGATATAACACCTGTTACTGTTCAGAATACTAAAAAAGAAACCGAAGACGAATCTCAAAAATCCCAGGTTGATGTTCAAATAAAAGTGGATGAAGTTGAAGGGCAAGCACAAGAAGTACAGAAAGTACAGGAAACACAGAAGAAACCCGAAAAACAGAAAAAGGAAAAGAAGAAAGAAAAAGTTATTACTGATAATGATGAAACGTGGAAACATAAGTTTGAGGTTTCAGAGGGTAGAAATAAAGCTGATATCCCACGTTTACATGCACAGATTGGGGAATACCAGAAAGAAATTGACGGTTTAAAAGATTTAATTGTTAATGCTCAGAAAGTTCAACCAATCAAAAAAACTGAGCCTAAAATTGAACCTGAATTTGAACCTGAAAAACCTGTAGAAATTCAAGTTTCTCAAGGTATCGGTAATAAGTATATCGCAGAAGGAGACGTTGATAAGTTTGGTCAGGAAACCATAGATTTGGCAACACGTATTGCAAGTGGTATTGTTAAAGATACTTTAACGAATTATGATATTAAGTTGCGAGAAGGCATTAATAACAAATTTATCAAGTATGACCAGAAACTTACTCCTATAGTACAGGATATCAACGCTGTTAAAGGTACGCAGATTCAAGTTGCACAGGATTGGTTTTCGAGAGAAATGAGACAGAAAGTTCAGGATTATGATTTACATGCGAACAGTCCCGATTTCAAAACATGGTTAGACCAGCCTGATGCAAAACATGGTGATTATACAAATAGAGCTTTCTTTGATGCTTATAAGGAACGGGGAAATACTGATGGTGCTGCTCAAATATTTAGTGATTATTTTAAAGCAATTAACACACCAGAAACTATAGAAACTTTAGATTCTGGTGAACAAATAAACGAGACTATGGCAACTAATTTACTCGAAAGTGACGAAAAGTCTATTCAGCGACCTATGATTTACAATGAAAATAATGTGTTAGTATATGCAGATGATGGTACTCCGGTAGTTGCGGTTAATATAACTGATAATGTTGTTAAGACTACAAATTTCCCTCTTAACCAGATTTCGCCAGCTGTATCAATAGCAGGTGATGAAAGTGAAGGGCTTATAACTCCCGAAAAACCATTAGTACATATGTCTGACCTTACCAATATGGTTCTACAATTAAGTAAGAATCCTGGTTCGGTTAGTGATGTAGATTTTCAAAAGAAAAAGGCTGAGATAAATTTAGCACGTTTAGAGAACAGATTAGTAATGCCGTAGCTTATACAAATTAAAGGAGTTTAGCTATGGCTTATAATGTAGCGGCAGGCAATCCCCAGTATTCGGGTAATTATGTACCGGAAATTTGGGAACCCCAAATGCAAGAGAAGTTTTATAAATCATTAGTTATTCAGGATATAGCAAATACAAATTTTGAGGGTTCGATCAAGGGAAAGGGTGATACTGTTCAGGTTCGCAGACTTCCTACGATAACAATTAGAACACATAGGGAAGGCGAAGCGCTTAAATCGCAGCTTCCTGACAGGACGAAAGTACAGCTGTTAATCGACCAAGGAAAATACTTCGCGTTTGAGGTTGGTGATGTTAATCAAACTCAGGCTGACCAAAACCTCGTTAGCGAGTTTAGTACAGCGGCTGGAAGAGATTTAGCGATTGAAGTTGATAGAGTTGTACTCCAGGGATTTTATAGTGATGCGAGTTCAGATAACATTGGTAATGCAGCTGGTGCAGATTCAGGTGGTTATGTTATGGGAACAACTGGTTCGAATCTTGGCCTTACGAAAGAGAATATTCTCGATACTATTGTGGATTTGAATCGTGTGCTTGACGAACAGAGTATTCCCGAAGAAGGGCGCTGGTTAGTATTACCGCCTATTTTTATTGGGTTACTAAAAAAGTCTGACCTTAAAGATGTTAGCTTGACTGGTGACGACACATCTGTTTTGCGTAATGGCAAAGTTGGCATGATTGACGCAACAATGATTTACAAATCACGTAGTCTTTTAACTGGTGGTAGTACTTATTGGTATTGTGTCTTTGGACATCCCGTGGGCGTAACGTTTGCATCTCAGCTTGAAGGTAAAACCGAATCGCTTAGAAATCCTAATGCGTTTGGTGATATCGTTAGAGGGTTGCAGGTGTTTGGATTCAAGGGTATTGATGAAACTGCTTTTGGTTACTTGGTCGCGGCGAAAGGTTAAGGAGGGAAAATTATGGCTTCAACTTATGATTATATAAGCGAAACTGCCTCTAAATACTTTGGTACTGACTTTCCTGAAAATGCGCTCGACAAGGCATATGTGGTACAGCGTGAAATTAATCTTGCAACAGCTATGACGGATTTAAGCGTGACTACTGCATTTGCTAGCGGTGATAGTCTTTTATGTATTGACGTGCCTGCTAATACTTGGGTGCCCGCAGTATTTTTAGAAAATCGTACTGTAACAGTTTCTGTGGGCATGACTTATGATGTTGGCGATGGTGATGACCCCAATGGGTTTATAGATGGCATTACTTCAACAACTGCGGGTTGGTCAACTAACTTTTTAACAACTGAATACAGTCTTGCGGCTAGTGGTGGTAAAGTATATACAACAGCTGATACTATTGATGTTTATATGCAGGATGCTACATCTAGTAATGGTGTATTTGTACTTACAGCCGTAATGGTCGATGTATCTTAATATTGAAAGGAGAGATAAATTATGGCAACTTTTAATTGGATTGCCGAAACTACTAGTAAATATTTTGGTACTGATTTTCCAAGTGCAACACGTCATCGTGGGTTACATGTAATACGGCGTACGGTTAATCTTGCAACAGCTGTGGCTGCTTTAAAGTCAAGTCAGGATTTTGTTGCAACTGAAACTATACAGCTTATGGATATACCTATTAATACAGTTGTTTTAGCAATATTTGTACGTATTACTACTGCATCTGATGCTGATGATGTTGATTTTGGTGTTGACGGAAGTGCTGCTACCCAAACTGGATTTATTGATAGCGTAGATATGACTTCTACCACACATACAATATTAGGTAATACTTCGCTTTTAGCGGAAGCGTATAGTGTTGCAATTGGTGGTGGTAAACGTTATACATCTGCCGATACGCTTGATATGTATTTTTCAGGAAGTTGTGCTGATACTGATGTCGGTATATTTGAATTAACAATGGTATGCGTGGACGTATCTTAACCTTGAAAGGATGGTTGATTAAATATGGCAACAGCATATGATTACATAAGAGAAGCCACTTCGAAAGATTATGGTACTGATTTTCCTGCAAATGGACTTAATCGAATACATACGGTGCAACGTAGTGTTAACCTTGAAACAGCATGTTCTGACCTTAAGGCTGATGTTGATTTTACTTCATCGGATGTTATTAAAATTATTGATGTGCCTATTGATACATGGGTAGTATTTGTAACAGCAGAGACTGTCACGGCTGGTGACTGTACTAATCTTGATATTGGTGATGAAACTACGCCCGCTGGTTGGGTTGAAGATGTTGATATGACCGCTGGTGAAGATGATGATAGTCTTGACGGTGTTACTTACAGTCTAGCAACGGCAGGCGGTAAATTTTACACATCAGCTGATACTATTGATATTGATATTGAGGATGCTACTGATGATGGTGTTCTTCTTGTTACTGCATTGATGGTAGATGTTTTAAGACCGGGTGCCACTCGTTAAGGAAGTACTATAATATTTAGAAGTGATAAGCAATAAACAAAGTAAAAAGTGGGCAGTGTTGCAATTCGGTAGCACTGCTTACTTAATATCTAAAATAAAAATAGGGGAATACAATGGCAAGAGAAGAAGCTGAACACAAATGGATGAGAATGATTGGTACGCTTCATGTAATAGATTATACTGAAGGTGCATATAATGGTAATAAAGAGAAGCTTGAAATATTACCTGATGATTTTGATGTAGTGGCTCATGAAGAACATGTAACAGGTTTGCAAAAGAAAACAAGAAGGGATACTAAATATTGTGACAGGTATTTCAAAAGAATACTTGAAGCGGAGGATGGCGAGAAAAGAATTAAAATTGGCGAAGTGGACAGAGCGTTAGAAAAATTAGATGGGATTACAGGCACGTTCGAGGATAGTAATAAAACCAGAATTGTAATTAAAAATGGAGTAATAATAGATGTGGAGAAGTTTGTTAATATTGACATTAATATTGATATCGAACCCACACCCATTGAAGATGCGAAAATTAAAATAAATAAAATGGATATGAACAAAGAAAATAAAGAAGGCGAAGTTAATATATAAATAATAGACAGAAGAAGAATTTAAAAACTTGAGGTTGCAAAATGAAACCTCAAATCAAAGGATAATGCGAATTGGCAAATACAACAGTAGCTAATTATTATACGCTTATTGGGCGTAAGATACATGATTATCAAGATATAAGAATAACTAACCCACAAAAATTAGACCTTCTAAATGAAGGATATCTTGATTTTGTTCTGCGAACTATGTGTACAAGAAAACGTGGACGTGTGGCGATTCTTGAAAAAGTTGCAACCTATACATTGCCTACTGACAATATACAGATTTTACGTGCTGAATATAACGATGGTGATGAAATACAAACACGACAAACTGATTGGATGGACGAACATAAAGGTTTTGATTGGCGTAGGATTGATACTGAAAACGACCGTATAGAGTCTTTAATACAGGACAATGAAGTATATACTGATTTTCGTATATCGCCTATCCAGAAAACATTTGGGTTTATTATATCTACCGATGACGATTTACTCAAAATGGATTATAATGATTCTGGTACTGATACTGATGTTGAGATAGCTAATGGTGCATATACGACCATAGCGTTGTTTCTTACTGCAATAGAAGAGGCTATTGGGGATGCGTTTACTGTTACCGACCCAAGCGTTACATATTCTACAACTACGGGCAAGATTACAATAGACCCTGATGGCAGTGATACAATATCGTATACAGAACTTGGCTCAACGGCAGGCAGATGGATTGGATTTTATGCGGATATTGCCGATGCTACAACTATAACAAGCGATACTGGTATAAAGAATATTACTTTTGATTATATATATGAACCCTCCGAACTGTCAGACGATGCAGATTTTCCTGCGTTTCCATCCGAATATCACAGGGCATTATTCTATTATGCAATGCGTGAAATTATGGAGAACGCACCTACAGACATGGCAGATTACAATGTCGCACAATACTATAAGAATGAATATATGAATTTAGTAAAAAAATGCAAAAGACGAATATCAAAAGGGCTTATACGTAATAGGCAACCACATATATATAGTCCTGGCTGGATATAGAAAAAGATAAAGGATAGGAAATATTAATATAAATTTAAGTAAGGTGGTAAAATTATGGCGTATAATACTGGAACAGAATTAGTTACACAAATCAGGAGATTAATAAACGAACCTTCTGCACTTGTGCATAGTGATACTGAAATAGTTTCATATATTAACAGGGGCGCGGAAGAGATTGGCAGACGGTCGCTATGTATGGAAAATAGTGTAGCTGCAACAACATTGGCGGCTGATACATGGTCTTTTGCTTTTAGTGCGATTACCGAAGATTATGAATCTGGAGGTATAGTTGATACTGTGAAAGTTGATTCTGTACTTTATTGGGGACCTGTTGACCCCAGTACAAGTTATGTTGCAACTGGCGCGAAGGCTCTTATTAAAGTTAATCCACGTCAAATATCACATGATAGTGAGAAGGGTACATTGGGACCGCCCATTGAATGGTGGGTACAAGATGAGATACTTTATATATGGCCTCCTTCGAGTTCAGTCGAGGCTACTCATTATATAAGTGTAAATGTCCATACTAAGCCTAATACTTATAATGATGGCGCCAAAATACCAGTATGGTTACGTGAATATGTTATTTGGTATTCTGTTGCGAAATGTTTTGAGAAAGAGGGGAAATACGCTCAACATGACCAATACTTAAGTTATTTTCATAATTTTATTGATTTCCACAGGGTAGATAGAATGTTATCTAAAGTTCCTGATAGTAAAGATATGATGACAATTCCTGACAGAACGCAATATATAGGTGGGGGAGGATAATTAAATGGCTGCTTTATCACGAGCAAATTTATTGACAGAAGTAAGACGACTTTTAAATGAACCTTCTACAAATGTGTATTCAGATGATATGATAAATGATTGGCTTGACATAGCTGCTCGCAATGTATCTATTATAACTGGGGCTATAAGGTCAACAGAAAGTGAAACGCTCACTACCGGTACTGCTGGAAAGCTAAAATGGGCATTATCTACTGATTTTATAAAAGTTGAGTCGGTGAGATTTAACGATGTTGCCGATGTGGAAAATAGTGCGGGTCTTCAACGTATAACTCCAGAAATGATAGGACATGTAGAAGAAAAAACTCAAGGTATACCAAGATTTTATTGTGATTTTGGCGATACACGTGCTGGGGGGCATTCTGTTTTTTTATGGCCTACACATTCATCGGACGAAAATAATGATACTATTACGGTAACAGGTCCGACAATGGTAGCGGATTATGGTGGTGGTGGGTCTGAAACACTTCCCGAATATTTACAGTATCCATGTGTATATTTTGCACTTTCATGTGCATATACCAAAGATGGCAAACATAGAAAAGCAGCTCACGAAATGCAACGATACATGAGTATTGTTATGCATTATCGCAGAGATGTAACTGACGACCTTGATAGAGTTGATGGTCACGAAACACGGAAATTGCCGGATAGAACGATTATAGCAGGACAGCAATAATAGGGAATATAAATTATGGGGCAAATTAAAAAAACCTTTAAGGTTAAGTCTCCTGACATTCTTACTCGACCTCCTGATGCTGAACTTAATACAAATTTACCAGTGTCTGCGGATGAATCGGTATCAATTGTCAAAGGTGATGCTGAACTACGAATTGATTTACCTGTATCTGCGGATGAAATTATACCAGTCGTTACACAAAATGCTGAATTACGAACTGATATATCTACAGCACCTGATACTGAACGTATAGTTGTACCTAAAACTACACAGCCTATTAATATTGATATATCTACAGCCCCCGATACTGAAAAAGTTTCAATCCCACGTCAAACACAACCTATCAATACTCAAATATCACAATCAAGTGATGAATTAATTCAAACAGTAAGGCAACCAGCTATGCTTTCGTCTGATATTGCGGCTTCGGATGATATGCCTATGCAACGTTTCGAGATGGGGTTCACAGGTAAATGGTTGCCAAAGGGCGACCCGCTTGTTATAGGTGAAAGAAATTTTAGTGAGCTTGAGAATTGGCGATATACAGATTTTGGGATTGAAAGCATAGGCGGTGCAACACTTGTTAATACGACTTCTATATCTAATACTATTAATACTGGCATACAACTTGTAACTAATTATGTTAATCATAATGCAAGCGGTACTTATATTTTAGTACAAGCGTTTAATGGTGCATCTGCGAAGCAAATTGAAATAAATGAGGGAGCTGTACCTGCTCAAGTTGATTTTTCCAGTAGTACTGGGCAAATTTTAGTTGAAGATTCGAGCGCTGTGAGTGCAAGATTTTCTTTATTGCCCAATAATTGTGTTGGAATATGCGATGGCGAAGATGATTATATTTGGGGTGGTGAACAAGTATCAATAGATGCTTTTTTACAGGGGACAGTTAGTGCAAATGTATGGTCAATAAACACCTCGGATAAAGTTATTGATTTAACAGACAGGGTGAATAACACTTTATCCAATAGTGCTAATCTAGCTATAATAAAAGGCACTCAAGATGCTCTTGTTTATTTAGCTGGCTTCACACGTCCAGTGGATGGTTTTTATTTTGATAAACAGATAGCAAATACCACACATGCGACTATGAATGTCAGTTATTATACTACAGCTGCAGGGTGGGCTACCGTTACAATAGACGATGGTACAGATAATAATGGTGATTCACTTGGGGCAGATGGATGGGTTGAATTTGCCTCTAAATATGTTCCAGACCCATATTTAATTAATGGGTTATATTTAAATTTCTATAGAATTTATTTTACTGGTGCCCTCGATGATACGACATCATTAAAAACATTGACTGGATTTAATAAGTTAGTAAATGCTAGACAACCTATAGATATATGGGATGGTGTTTTTAGAGAACCACTTTTATTTAAAGTACATGAAGCTACCGATTTAGATTATACATTAGATGTACGAACAAAATCTTATGGAGCACTTACTGACCACACATCAGTTTTTGCGGATTTAAGTGGTCTTCTTACTACCGAATATGTAACAGTAGTTTTTGATGAACCTATGGCAGGATTTAAAATAGTAATGAGTAATTTAGTAAGTGACCAAACTGCTACTGCTGTAGTTTCTATATGGGATGTAACGGGTGGTGGTGGTTGGAATAGTGGTGGCATTCTTAAAGATACCACTGTTGACGAGGCTACTAGGGCTATATCGTTGAGCCAAACTGGATATATGTTATTTGAAGAGGGGGTTAATGAGGGGCAAACTACAATAGATGGTATAACTGGGTGGGCATATAAAATAACGTGGGGTGCTAGTTTGGGAGCTTCAACAAAACTAGATATATTTTATGGTATTTCACGTTATCGTACTCTTAAACCACATAAATTCCCATTCCAATATAAAAATCGTGCCATGTGGTGCAATTCCCTTAAGGATAAAGAATATAATCGTGCAGATTATAGTAAAGCAAATGCGCCTGATGTATTTAACGGTGATGATGCGAGTGGTTATAATAACGAACGTTCGCTTTATTTTGGTGATTCTAAAGCGTTAACAGGTGCTGTTGAATTATTCAATCAATACGGGCAAACAGTTGAAACAGTAGCACTATTTTTTAAGAATACTGAAACTTATATGCTTTCGGGTGATACACCATCTGATTTTAAAATATTTACAATATCGCAAAGCATAGGATGTCCTGCACCGGAAACAATTACATCAGCAGAAGTATCATTTAAATCTCCAGATGCGCCCGCACAAAATATTGCATTATGGCTATCCGACAAGGGACCTGCAATGTTTCTTGGCAATACAATCAGGCGTATACCAGGCGTAGAGAATTTCTTCGATACTAATGTGGACAGTACAAGTAATTTAGATGTTCAGAATATAGCCCAGGCATCGGCATGGTTTGATTCAACTTATCAGGAATGGAATTTATTGTTTCCTATCGGTACGGCTGGCACGCAAACTACGAATAATAAATGGATAGTATATGATATAGTGCGTGATAAATGGTATGAGAAGAAACCTGATTCAAGCGCAATGTTTCCTCAGGGCGCATTCCCCGTAGAAGACCAGTATGGCAATACATATAATTATGGTTATGGCGTAGATGGCTATTTACAGCGAATGGAAAGTGGATTGAATTGGTACGATAGTAACGGTGCTGTCACTGCAAACGTTTCGCAAGTAATCACAACGTCTGATTTTTTTTTTACAAAGAGCATCTGGGACGAAACGAGAATAAGGCGGTTTGAAACTATATGGGCTGAAACAAATCAAACAGCGCTTGATGTAGGCGGTACACTTAATGCAAGTTATTATTATCAGGCAAGTATTACAACAACAGCGGTAACAGGATTACCGTCAGACCAGGCAATGGGATATGCAGGATATAGAATAAGGCATTTAATTTCTTATATAGATAAAATAGCATGGTGTCATAGGTTTAAATTAACTATTACAAATGCAATAGGTAAACTTGCATTACTCGGATTGGGTATTCAATGGCAACATGTGAGAGAAGGATTGCGTGATAAAGAATATTTTGATAGTGATCCATAATATAATGAGTGTTTTATATGGACATAAGCAAGCTCAGGCATTTACAGAATATATTTTCTACCGCTGCCAGTGGTGATTTAACAGTAATGTATTATAAGCGTGGTAAAACTGGTACTTCGCCAATTACAGGATTACCAAGTTCGGAGTCGGCAGTATATTCTGGATATGATAAACGACATTTAATAACACCGATTGATACTGTTGCAAGAACGCACAGGTTTAAGTTTAACTTGCAGAACTGTACAGAAAAAGTAAATTTTCTTGGATGGGCAACAAGGATGTTCAAACATAATGATAATGTATTAGATTTAGATGATATGAAAGAAGGCGCAGTATTAAAAAGATTAAGAACTTCTTCCACGCAGTTATTACTTACACACGTTGATGGTAATCTAAGGACTGAATAGCAAATGGCAGACGAATATATACATGAATTAACGCAACTTGCCGCAGGCGATGTAAATATTGCAGCTGACAAGATGGCGATAGAAGATGATGATGCCAGCGAGGATTTGAAGTATATTGTCGTTGGTGATTTAAAGTCTGTTATTATTGCTTCGCCTATAGTTGTTGAAGAAGTGCGTGCAGAAGACGGTGATGGGCTTTATTTGTTCGAAGATAGCGGTACAAAAGGTATTCATGTACAAGATGACGGTGATGTTTTAATTACAGATGGTAATGTATATCTTGCTCAGAGTAAGGGCGTATATCTTAGTGGTGATGGCGATAGCAATACAGGTTTATCTTCTGATGGCAGCGATAATTTATCTCTTGTTGCTAATAACGGTGCTGCGAATTTAACAATTTCTGTTGCTGATGCAACGTTCAGTGCCGATGTACATATAACCGACCAATTATGGGTACGTGGCAATGCGACTTTCGATGCAAATGTAACAATAGCAACTGATGCTACTATTGGTGCTGATGTGTACATAGGCGACCAACTGTTTGTCAGGGGAAATGCTACAGTCGATGGTAATGTTTATGTCGCTGGTGATATAAATACTATTGGATACTTTGGGATATTGAATAATAGTAAATATGTCGGACTATTTGATTATGGCATAGGTGGGCAAGTTGATGGAATAGCATTACGATTAGCTGGAACAAGCGGCGGACAAATTGTTGTTTCTAATTTAAGTGATACTCTTTCTGGTTCTACTATTTATACTGGTGTTGTGCTTCAAGATAGTGGAAGTGGGATAAATATATATGCAGCAAGAGAAGATAGTAATTCTGTTATATATCAGTCATATTATCACTCTGATTCTGGTACAGGAGTTCTCTTCCAAGGTCTATCTGGGACTACGCCGGAAACAATATTTGATGTGCAAACAAGTGGCATTATGCATATTAAGCAAACAGTGCAATTAACTGCCACGGCGAGTGCTGCTGTCGTTGCTAATGATGGTGTTGATTATTGGGGATTGACTGTTTCGGGTTCTTTTATTGATTTAAATGTTTCTGGTACGGATATTGTCCATATTGATGGGAATGATTTTACGGTAAATGATGATGGTAACGATGTAGACTTTCGCATAGAGAGTAATAGTAAAACTCATATATTCTTTGTTGACGGTGGGCAAGATAGGATAGGCATGGGCACGTCTAATCCTTCTGTATTCCTCGACATAGTAGGCGACACAGATATAACAGGTGATTTGGACGTATCTGGCAATATAACAGGTACTTTTATTGGTTCTTTTGTACATGTGCTCGATGACCATACTGATTTTATAACAGGTGCAACTGCGAATGGGCAAGTAATTTATTATGATAGCGGTGTCGGGGTGTTTACCAATGCCTCGAAAGCCGTTGCTGGTGTAGCTCCTTCAGTAGGTGTGAATACAATTGTAACCGTAGGCACTATCGCTACTGGTACATGGGAAGGTACAGCTATTGCAGATGGATATATCCCTACTACACTTACCCTTGAAACTATAAGCGGTAGTCCAGTGGTAACTAATGGTATACGAATTGGTACTGATGATACTAATCATTTAATTGATGAAGCAAGTAATGGTTCTGGTTCTGCACTTCTTTATATAGGCAACGAATCAATTCTTGCAAGTGGTGATATTGGCACTACTGTACAAGGGCAGAGTGGTTTATTACAAGGCATGGTAGATGATTTAACTGGCGCTAGCACTGGCATACTAGTAAAAACTGGTGTAGCTACTTTTACAGAAAGAACAATTACGGTTGGCGAAGGATTAGATATATCTAATGGTAATGGTGTAAGTGGTAATCCAGCTCTTTCAGCTGAGCTTGCAACTACAGCTAATAAAGGTGTCGCATCTTTTAATACAAATGACTTTTCTGTGACAAGTGGTTTTGTAACTATTAAAGATGGTGGTATTAATCATACTGGTTTAGCGGGGTTGACAACTGATAATCATCATGCTCAATCTCATTCACTTGCAAGCCATAGTTCAGAAGCTCATTCAGAATTATCTGGGGTAACGGCTGACTTGCATCATGCCCAGACTCATAATAATACTTATCATTCTACTAACTATGCATCGACAACTCATGATTTTGACTCTCATCCTGATATGCCTTCATGGTCTATACCAGGAGATACAGGCAAAGTATTGACAATATATGCTGGTGGATTGCGTTGGGAGTAAGAATAAAATGATTAATATATATAAATATAACAATAAAACAAGGCAGGCAAAATTATGGCAGTAACTGGAAGACAATTCGCAAGGGATTTAAGCGCAATATCGGCATTACCGCCAAGTAGATTTGCTGTTAAAGAACCCTTGTATCGAAGAGCAACTGAACAATTTGCAGGAAACGAAGCGCAAAGAGCATTGCAAGCGCAACAAATGGGTGGTAGATTACAGCAGCAAGAAGCTGATTTAGCGCTTGGGCAACGTGTTACGGATATAGCGAGAAAAGAAGGCAGGCGAGCTATCCCATTCGGCGTTGCTAATATTGCACTTAAGGGTGGGCTTGGATATGCGAACATTATGGCTGATAGAAAATCACGCAGGCAATGGCAGGATGAAATGGATAAGTACGATACTTTTCTCGAAGCTATATACCAAAATCGTGGCAAGGTACTAGAAAGACTTGATACACTTGGTCAGTCTTATGCATTGCCACCCGCTGGAGGAGGTATTTAATCATGGCATATAATTTTAATAACTTTAATAACTTTAACACATTGCCTACGTCCCGATATTCTTATATTTCAACAGGACAGATTGGTGCTACAACAGGTCAACCGTTGCCATCGGGAACAATACGTCAAGCGGAATTAGAACAGCAATCTTTACTTTATCCGCAACAGGTTTTTCAGCAAAGACAGATGCGGTTACAGAATGAAGCACGGCAACAAAGAGAAGATGAATTAAAACAGATGCAAAGAGATACAAGAAGAGCTGAATTTCTTAAGATGGGTGAGCTTACTGGCAGAGCAGCATTGTCAGAACCAGGGCGTAAGGCTATAGGCGCAGGATACAGCAAATTAGTTCCTGAAGCCCAACCACTCGATACTCTTTTTGGAATAGACACATCACAGGGGATAAGAGCATCAGATTTTGCAAGACAACGAACTACACAGGCTACACTGCCAACTGCCCAAGGAGGACTATTTGCACAGAAAGCAGGTTCTAAATTTACTGGTAAATTAGCAGGCGGGGTTCAATCGGGACTAATAAGTGCAGGTGCTAACGTAGCAAGTGATTATGCGTCTAAGCAAGGAGTCGGTAGATATTTAGAAAAACAGGGTATAATGGGCAAAAAAGAGAGTGAGTTATTTGCCAAAACAGCTGGAGGTGCTGCAGGCGGTGCATTAACAGCGATGGCAACGGGCGCAGCATTTGGTTCAATAGTTCCTGTTTTTGGTACAGCTCTTGGTGCAGGTGCAGGTGCAGTAATAGGTGGTATTGGCGGATTAATTAAAGGTATATTCGGATAATATAAAAGGTGAAGGTAGGTGAAATAAATGCCGAACGGATACAGAGGTTACAACCCATATGGAGCAACACTAGGCGCATTAGGCGATATTGGCCAAACTGTTGAGAAGGGTATACAGGATTATATTGGGCGTAAACAACAGGAACGTGACCGAGAGTTACAAACAAAATTAAGATTTGAATTGCCCATGGCGCAACAGCAAGCTCAGACTGATATTGGTTTGAAGCGTTTGGATGTAGATATAACACGAGGGGAACAGCAAGCAAGATTTCGTGAAGATGAAGCAGAAAGACAAGAACGAGAACGCATAGCACTTGAAGAATTTAGAACAACTACTCTTGCGCAACGTGAAAGGGCATTGCCGACAAAAACAGAACGTGAAGTTATAGGTGGTAGACAATACGTTGAAGAATTAACAGGTGAATCTGTACGACCTGAAGTATTCGAACCATGGGCACAGGGAGTATTTGGTGATTTGCTTTTTGGCAGAAATACAAGAGCTGAATGGAATAAAACTTATACTAATATTGTAACTGGCGGTCCACAGAAAAAAGATTTTGACAGACGGCAACAAATTCTTAAGGGTTTGCGGACTGAATTTGACGATGATTTAAAAGCATTAAGTTATGATGCTAGAACTGGATTTGCTGGTGCACCACCTGATGACCCAAGTATTAATGAATTAAGGGCAAGGGTAGCACCTTATGGTGAGGTTAAAATAAATGTAATGAGGCTGCCTGTTTCTACTGACCCTCTTAAGAAACCCGTACCTGAATGGGTTGGCGAGATGACCTTAGAAGAGTATCAGCAATATACTAGTGGGGAAGCTGTAACCATTGAAGGCGGTGCAACAAGTCTTACAGAAGATGAAGGTAGATTAGTTTTTGATTATGATATAGATATAAACCCTGCTTTGAAATCGGCACGTACATATACACCATATACTGAATTTGAGGAGCAGTTTGATACGCCTACTGGATTTGACCCTGCGAGAGAACCAGTTATAGCAGGCGATGGTGGAAATGGTGGCGAGAAAATGTCAGCGTTACTTAGAAACACAAAGCAAATGGGATTTATACCAACAATGGAAGATGCTGAAGATTATCTCAGCGGGAAAATTACCCTTCCTGAACTTATTGAAAAATATAAAGTTGAACAAGAGAGAGAAATAAAACAAGGGGCATTACCTGCTACTACACGAGTATTTACAGGTCCACTTTTAAGATAATGAGTTATTATAAATGCCAGATAAAACTATAAGTTTAGAAACAAAGCAAGCATATCAAGATTTCTATAAAGAGTTTCCAGATGCACCGCCTGTTGGTGGGATTGTTGCACAACCTGAATCTAATGTTTTCTGGGGCGACACTATAAATGAGATTGCCCGTAACATGCTCATAACGACAGCACGTACTGCTCGTCATGCTCTTACTCTTGGTAATCAAGACCCTACTATTACTACCACGCTCGAACGATGGGCGATAGAAGAGCCTGAAAAACGTAGTCAAGAGTATCAGCAAAAGTATGGGCAAGAGGGTATGTGGACTTCTAATTGGGCAAAATCTGCATCAAGCATAGGATATGGTATTGCCACAGCAGCTCCCGCACTTGGGGTAGGAGCGGTTGCAACTGTATTGGGGCATCCTACTTTAGCGCATTGGACTGGTGGTACAGTAGCAGGTTATGTCGCCTATGCAACAACGAAATCGCAAAAACTTGATGAATTGTTCAGAGAAGCTAATGAAGCCTCAAAACAACAAAGAGATGGGCGCGCACTTAACAGACAAGAATGGAATAAGATAGTAAAACAGAATGATTATCTTAATAAAACAAGAGCATATGGATTATATGAAGCAATACCCGAAGCTATAACGCTTGCCATGGGTTGGAGAGTTTTGCGTGCTGGTGTCGGGGCATTACCTGTTATCGGTAAACCATTAGCAGCGGGTGCAACAAGAGTTGTTGGCAAGGTTGCCGCAAAAGCTCTTGGCAAAGCAGCACCATTGCCTTTAAGGATGGCAGGGCGTGTAGCTGCATTACAAGCTCCTGAGCATATACAAGAAGCATATACAGGATATCAGCAAAAACGCATTGACCAAACACTATATCCAGAGGCTACTAAAGATGAACCGCGTTATAGTGCTGTCGGTCCGTTTAAAGCAATCCCGACAAAATTAAATTTACTTGCAGAAACCGCAATTGAACAAGCTCCCACTGTTGCTATCACTACAGGTGTGCTTGGTGGATTAGGCGCAGGTGTTTCAGCAGGCGTTTCAGTTGTCACTGGAGGCACAAAATCCAAGAACGCTGTTGATGTGTTCGCAACTGAAGAAATACAAAAACTTCCCCATGGTGACCCTATAAGAGCACAGCGAACATATGAATTAACTTTAGATGAATTACGTAATAATACTTCTACGATTGAGGGTGTTGAGAATAAAGCAATAGCAAGTTATGAGGCCGCTGGATATCCTGAATATGCTGATAGCGCTAGACGAGCGATAGAAGATTATAAGACTGGTGTAGGTCTCGCTCCTATAATGGAAGAGCAGGCTGCGGCTGAACAGGAAAGAGTGGTGGGCGAAGAGGCAGCTATTCAAGAAGAAGTGTTACGTGAACAAGAAAGAGAAATACCATTAGAGGATGCACCGCCTGTTACAAGGGAAGATTTGGATGTATTCGGCGACGACATGGTTACTGCATTAGCGACCGAAGAAATGTCACCGCAAGATATGTTCTTTGGGATAGTACAAGATTATAATAATGGTGTGCTTACTTGGGAACATTTAAAAGAAGCTCAAGATGTGTTTACAGATGTTGGGCAAACTGATATGGCTGTAGAGCTTGGGGTATTTGCTGAGCAAAAATTACAAGAAGGTCTTGGCATGGAGGTGGATAATGAAACTATTACTGCCGAAGTGACACGTGAAGTTGAAGAACGTCAGCAAGAAGTTATACCTGATGTCCAACCTATACCTTTTGAAGAAGCTGTACCTATAGAAGAAATTACTACACGAACCAAAAAAGAACAGAGAAAAATAGCAAAAGAGCAGAAATTAAAAGAACAGTTAACTGAGGAAGAACGCAAACCGCCTGAGCCACCTGAAGAAGGCATCGTACCTGTTGAGCCTACAGAACCTCCCGTTGCGCCGACAGAACCTACTGAGGTTGCACCACCTGTAGAAAAAGTAACGCCTGAGCCTACTCCTGTTGAGAAACCAGTAAAACCTGTTAAGCCAGCAGAACCAGTTGCTAAAGAAAAAATTATTACAGAAGTAGAAACAACACCTACGGGCGAAGAGACAACTATTAGCACTGAATTGCCAGAAGGCGAAGAAAAGAAATTAACACCCAAAGAACAGAAGGGATATTTACTTAACGAAATAGATAAAGCAATTGGATTAACAAAACGTGAAAAAATAGAACCAACAGGTACTGAAATAACTGATACGGTAGTATTTGAAGTGCCGAATGATGGTGAATTCAGAATAGATAATAACAAAGAATCGCTTGAAGAATTTAAGAAACGTGTTGCAAGAACTTTTCCTAGTGCTCGTATCACACCAAAATTGCCATGGATAAAAAGATTAAGAAAAAGAATAGCTAAAGAGAAACGTGAAGCTACAAAATTAAGTAAACCTATTGTTGATAAAGAATCAGGAATAAGTTTCTTGCGCAATATCCCCAATGCTCAAAAAGTTGATATGCCGATTGAAAGTGTAGAATCAACAGTAACATCCATGGCGAAGAAAATAAAAATCGCTAAAGAAGAAATTAATTTACAAGTAGTTTCTAATATATCCAATACGCCTGAAGATGTAATTAACGCCGCAAAGCGTGGTGGTGCTACGGAAGATGTAATGGCTGTGTTTGACCCTGCAACTAAGACTATATATGTACTTGCTGAAAATGTGAATAACAACGCTGAGGTTGAGCGGGCAGTGGTACATGAAGTTGTAGGACATCTTGGGTTAAGAAAAGTATTGGGCAATAATTACGAATCCATTATGCAACAGGTGTATGATGTACTTTCTAAATCTAATCCTGAATTAGTAGAAGAACGAAGAGAAACGTATGGGTTAGATACAACTAAAGCTGAAGATAGGCTTACACTTGCAGAAGAACTCACAGCACATCTTTCGGAAAACCAAAATATTAATCCATCGTTATGGAGACGTATTGTAACAACGATAAAAAGATTCTTGCAAAAAATTGGGCTTACCGAGAAAAGATATTTGGATGATTTACAAATAAATAGAGAAGAAGATATCCAAACGCTTATAGAACGAGCAAGAGATTTTGTAATTGGCGAAAGCACAGGGTTAGCAAGAGAGCGTAAAGTTGGTGATATTGCAGAAACATTAGAGGAAGAACAGGCGATTACATTTTCGAAACGTCATGACAGAGCACAGACTGTATCGCCTGAAGAAGCAGACCGATTTATTAACGCTATAAGAAACGCATCTATTATAGAAAAACAAAAAGCTGATAGCGAACAGAATCAAGATATCATTGCAGAACAAGAAAAAATAGAAACAGAACAACGCAAATACGAAGGCACAATTGGCAGCGTACTTAAATGGGCAGATGCTGTTCGTGACCAGAAGAAACGTGGCGAATTAAATAAACCGAAAGACTTAGGGTGGGTAGAAAAGGTACTCAGCTTACCGCCTTTTTTCTTCGCTAAGTTTCCTGCTACGTTACGTGGTATTAAAGCTGTCATTAACGAAGCCAGTGAACGTAGTGAAATTTTTCATGGTATTATTGGCAAGATATTCGGTAAGAAAGGTGATTTAATTACGCCTATAAACGAATTAGGCAAGAAAAATATAACTCAATATAATAAAGTAAATAAACTTATAATAGATAACGATTTAAACCAAGTTGAAACAGGGTTTGTATTTAAAGTTTTTGACAGGGATGGCAACGAAAAAGCTACTGTTCATAGTATAGAAGAAGCTGATAAACTCATACGTGAGAATGCATATCATAGGGAGAAAGATAAAACTGGATATGATATATTTGATTTAGATGGAAAAAAAATTAATCATGTTGAAACATTAGAAGAAGTTCAAGCAATAGAACCCCCATATTATAAGAAAACAGGCGAGGGTGGATATAAAATACTTGACGAAAACAAGAAGGAAATTGCACATACTGAAACATTAGAACAGGCTGAAGCTGTCAAAGCATATTACGACTGGACATATACAGACGTGGTGAACCTTAATGAATTACAAGAGCTTGGGTTAACCCGAACAGCCGCAGAAGCTTTCTCTAATACTCGTAAAGTAATTAACAATACGTTTGATGTAATGCAGAAAAAAATAGGTGGAATGATAGAGGAACGTACACTTGGTCAAGAAAGCATGGAAAAAACTTTTAAACTTAAAGGCGGCGAGGAAATAACAATAAATCTTTACGAAGCGCATAATACAATAAAGAAAGCACGGGCTTCTTTCTATCCAAGGATACGTAAACAGGGTAATAAAGAATTATGGGCAACGAAACGTGAATATGCTAAAGATACGTTTAATAATAAAAAGGATGCAGATGCCTATATAGCTAAAATGGAAAAGGTTGGGTATCTGATTGACAAAAAAGATTATGACGATGAAGCCAAACAGTATAAAGTTTCAATGCTTAAAAATCTTCTTAACCCATGGAATGAATTCTTCACAAATAAAACAAGCCGAACAGTGCGCGCACGTGAACTTGAAGCTAAAGGATATACAGAAGTCAAGGAGCGTGATATAGAGAAACAACCGCCTAATATACTTGGTATGCACGATTCAATTCTTGATATTGAAAATCAAATGCGAGCGACAATGGACAGGATGAATGTTTTAATGGAAATAGAAACCCATGATGTTAAAACGCGAAATCAATTGTCTGATTTACAAGCACAGTTTGAAGATTTGTTAATGCTTAGTCTTATGGAAATGATAAAAGGTGGCGGGTACAGAAGTCATACTATAGCACGTAGGAAAGAAAAAGGTATTAATGTAATAAAAGGATATGAGGAAGACCTTCTTAAATCATTAAGCACTTATACGCATTCAATCGCATTCGGCATAGCAAAATCCAACGAGGCTGAAAAAATGATTCGCGCTATGCAGGGTACTGACGTTGTTCACCGTGCGGAATTTGTGAAAAAGGATAAAGATGGTAAACCGATATTAGATGAAAAGGATAAGCCTGTAATAGACGTGAAAGCGTATATGGCAGAACTGGATAAACATAGAATAAATCCTAAAACACAACCTAAATTGTATAAAACGTGGATGGAGTATATGCATGACCAATTGCGCCCCAATGATAAATTAGATAGCGCTGTTGGATATTTCAAGATGGTAGTGTTCATGAAATTCTTGGCCGCGAATATATCGTCACCGCTTGTTAACGCAACTGCGTTTGTTACGTCTAATGTAGGTGTTATGAATGGTGAGCTTGGCGTAGGATTTACCGAAGCTATAAAATTAGAGTTGGATGGCACTAATAAATATTGGCGACAATATAAATTAGGGAAAACCGAAAAAAGACTTTCGCAAGGACTGCTAGAATTATTTAAGGCAATGGATGAAAAGGAGTGGGCTGATGCACAGTTAACTAACAGGGAAGCATTTGCAGTGCTTGAATCTGAGCTGGACGATTATATGAAAAAAATGTTAAGAGTTACTATGATACCATTCGCCGCATCAGAAAAGATGACACGTGTTGGGGTAATCACCGGTTCGTATTTATATCTCGAAAAGCAGGCAAGACTGGGTGAACTTACGCCTGATAAGCTGAAAGAGATAGGTTTCACCGATGAACAGATAAAAAAGATGGGTGACATGAAAGACTTAAATCATGTCGGCCCCGTAGATAAAGATGGTAATCCCACTACTCAAAAGGGTAAGGATGCAAAATTTGCAAGAGAAGCATTTGCGGAAAGAAGTCATGATATATCAAATAAATCATTGGGTATTTTTGGTAAACCTTCAAGAGCGTACGTTGCATGGGGCGAAAGCTGGGGCGCTAAACTTGCACAGCTTGGCTTAACATTTACTACATATCCACATACTTATCTTAATACTACTTATGAATATTTCAGGGCAGGCAAGGAAAAAAGAAAGGCTATGCTTTATATGCTTGCTGCTCCTATGGTGCTTGCAGGCGTTCCTGCATTTCCATTAGCGATGCAAGGTGTACCTGTATTGAGTCAGTTAACGCATAGTATACTTAAAAAGATACTCGATTCTGACGAACCTGAACGTGATTTCTACAGATGGCTGAATGATATATCGCCTAATCTTGAATCATTTGCACGTAAGGGCGCTATAGGTAGTATTGGTATTGATATCAGCGGTTCGCTTGAGTTTCAGATGCCGTCTATAAAAAATAATGTCGTTACTGCATTATACCAGGACTTGTTAGAATCAAAAGAGTATTGGGACCAAGGTGATATCGGTCGTATAGCCGAAACGTTAATCCCATCAAGATTAATTACATCTATGCTTAGAACACGCAGAGAAGCTACTGAAGGTATAACTTCACGTATTGGCAAACCTATATTCTTCGGCAGAGAGCAAATGAGATTAACGCCGACTGAAATAGCACTTCAATCTCTTGGATTGCGTCCATCAAGAATATCAGAAGAAAAAGAAATAATGTGGTTGGACACTAAAGTTGAACGTGAATATCTAAATAAACGTAATACAATATATACTCGATATAGAAAATACATTTTAAAACCAATCAAGAAGCGCAAATCTGCCGAACTGGACGAAATCAAGAGAATGATTATAGATTATAACAGACGGCTCAGACAGAAAAGGGCAGTTGATTTAACGTTTCCCGCTACTATTAGACCTATAGAGCCAGAAGATTTACGTAGAAACTTGTTAATGTCACTTCGACCTACTCGGCGTGAGCGATTAAGAAGAAAGAGAGAGTAGCCAATGAAGCCAGTAAAATATTGCTTGACGCTATTTTACTATATATATTTATTTTGCTTGACAAATTAACAATAATTTAATATATTATAAAACAATTAACAAACAAAAGGAGTTGAGAAAATGAGAAAATTAATTGGGTTCTTTACAATTGTGATGCTATTATGGACTGTTACTTCGCCTGTGGGGCAAATAGCAACGCCTACTATATGGACTGCAACGACTACAGGTGCCGTAGATAGCATTAGAATGGGCGGATATAACAGAATAATGTTTATTTGTAACCTTGCTCAGATGACAGCTATAACATTAAAAGTTGAAGGTGCAAGAGATTTCGGTATTGGCGAATGGGGAAACCTTGATAGCAATAACAACACTCTTACGGTTACGCCAAGTGCTAGTGTAGACAGTACATTTGTCATGGTTTTTGAGGGATATATGCCATGTTTCAGGCTGAATGTCACTGCAATGAGTGGTGCGGCTGAATCGTTATTTGTTAAGGTGATTAGATACAATGAGGGGGATATGTAATCATGAAAACAAGTATAAAATTTATAATATTCGTTACAGTTATCCTTTCATGTTTATGGGGATGGCAATATGTAGCTGCAAAAGTATATATTGTTAATGGTGAAAGTGTTAATGACCATAATGATATTGATATTAGTAGTGTATCGAATAACGAAGTATTAAAATATAATAGCACTACAGGCAATTGGGAGAATGGTGAAGGCGGCGTGTTAGCTACAGCATTAACAGATTCGCTTGATGTGTTTCTAAATGCCACACGGAATACCATTATAACAGATGGCACGAATGAAAACTTGACATTTGACCCGAACGGCATAGGAAATATCATCGCAGGTTTAGAAACTAACAGTGCATGGCTTGCAGGTGAAGAAACTGCTGTCGGTTCGGTCGCTGATGCTGTTTCTGTCGGTACAACTACAATATCCAAGGTGGCTCACGGATTAACTGCTCACAATGGCGACTTGCTTCATCTTATTGATTCAACTACAGCAGCAGATGAGGGTTTTTATAGAATTGTTTCATGGACAGACAGTACATTCGTTGTGGACAGAGCATTAAGCGGCTCAGAGATTGACATTGATTTCACTATCTATACCGATGTTTTAGGAGTATTTGCAACTGACGGTACTAATGGTATGCGAATAATGGCATACGCTAATGATAAGCCTTTACAGATTGGCGGTGAGGATTACGTTGCAACAACACGAAATTTAGGCGGTGAAGACATTATATTTAGGGGTAGTGTTGAGTTTGATAAACCAATACATTTTGAAGGCAATACATATTTTCGTAGTACTATACTTGTATTGGATGACGTTAATTTTCGGATTGGAACTGGGAATGCTATAACTTTCAAATGGGATACAAACGCTGCAAATGATGATGTAGGTCTTGTAACTTTTCTTGAATCTGATGGTACTGATATCCCTGGTCTTATTATTTCTGATGCTTCTTGGGATCCCGATGGTGATGCGACATTTGATGATATTACAGAGCCTTTCCTTGGTTTTAAAGACGATGATGCTGATTCAGACATGAGGATAGGATTTATAACAGATGATAGTCCTGGCATTGTTACTGATGGTGATACATTTACTCTTGGTGGAACAAGCGACACTGATGTTTTTACATTTAATGCTGATGGCTCGCTTTTAGCACGTAAGCAGATAACAGTTGGTGATGATGCTTTAGACCTTAATGGTAGAGTTGATTTTATTGATGCAGACGGGAATTCAATTAGCTTCATAGGCGGAAACGACCGTATAATACTCGAAAGCTCTACTGGTAAATCTGAACTTCATATCGACTATATAACGGGTGCAATAGCTGCCGGTACAGAGCATAGTGTTATACATATTAATATAGAAGATGAAACGGCTACAGGAGGTTTAGTACACGGAATTGATATTGCTGACGTTGGTACAGGGACAGTTACAGTTGTGGGTATGGGTATATTTCCGGGAGTTAAGCCTATATTTCAGCATACAGGTACATTTGTTACTCCTGATAAAGCGCTTAAATTTTATAAGTTGGGAGCCCCTACCGATACAACTGATGTGACAACTGCATTTGGTTCTACATCTGCTGATTCTACACTATTTAATCATGACGACGATGAAGTTCTATTGGGTGCAGCAGCAGTTTTTAATGAAATAGAAGTTATATTAAACACAGCGGCTGCAAATCCGGGAATTAAACCTACATTCTGGTATTCGTCAGGCGGTGATGGTTCTTGGACTCAGTTTTTCCCTGAAGATGGTTCCAATGGGATGAGGGACAGTGGTATTATTGATTGGGTATCTGGAGATTTAAGTTGGACAACATGGAATTTGGACGGTACTGACCAATATTGGATAAGAATTATTAGAACCCAAGGTAATCTTTCAACTATTCCTATTGAAGATACATTCAAGATACTTGCAAGTACAGATTATACTTGGGACGAAAACGGTAGTCTTAATATTAATTCTCTTACTACTAATGGTGGTATGATTTATGCTGGACTTTCCCATGTTGGCAGTTCGCGTAATACAACGGCTGCTGATTACTATATTGACGTTTCTTCTGATGACGCCGCAATAACAATAACACTTGATACCGATAATGTAGTAGCTGGATTTACCTTACATTTTAAGGATGTAGATGGTAATGCGTTCACTAATAATATAACAATAGATACCGAAGCCTCAGAGAAGATTGATGGTGAAGATACTTTTGTGGTTTCAACTAATTATGCTGCTTGGGGTGTGAAATCTGATGGCATAAACTGGTTCATATTCTAAAAATAAGAAAGGAAGTATCAAATGAAAAAACCAATATGGAAATATCTTGCATTAATCTTTTTATGTTTGTTTTTATCCAACGCCCTATTAGTAGATAGCGCATATCTGCCTGGTTTTAACGTAGCTGTTCCAAACACTCCCACAGCTAATAGTCTGAATGATATTCTCAGTAAGGCTGATGGTAGTAATACTTTCAATAACACAACAGATAGTCTTGAGGCTATTGCTGAGGCTATTGCAGGAATAAGCATTGTTGTTAGGGGTGAATTTGAAATTGTCCAAGGTACAAGAACTGTGAATACATATGCTACTTTGCTTACTATAACTGGAAGTGGTATTATTCATAGTATAAACTGCCGGAAATTCGACACAGGAAACGGATATTTTAAATTCACTATCGACGGAAATGTCGAAGAAATATCATTCGCAAATGCCACAAATGATATTTATTTCCCGTCCGGTACTGACGGCACAAGTAAATTTTTAGTAGCAGGAGCGGGGACACTGAGCGGCTCACTCGGACTTGAATTTCAAGATAGTTTTTTAGCCGAGTATAAATCTGATGGTTCAAATAATGTTGAGATGAAAATAATATATGGTGAGGATTAAAAGGAGGACTGTAAAATGAAAAGAGTAATTTTATTCATCGTTTTTTGCTTTATAGTTGCGTCTACTGCAAGCGCACAAACCTATGAAGCAGTTACAGCAGACAATGAAGTTAACACTGTTGAAACAGTGCAGGTAAAGATTGTTACAACTGTCGAAACAGAGGAGTTTATAACTCTTAAGTATATCAATTCGCAAATCGCAGCAGTAAGAACAAAAATACAAGAGCTTGAGGACGAGTTAATAGAATTAAGGGCGCTTGAGTATCAAGTTAGGCTGAAAGCAGAAAAAGTTAAACTTGTTGAAGTTGAATAGAACCCGGATGATAAAAAACAATGGACAAACGACAGCGCAACAACTTGAAAATATATGGCTGACGCTGAAAGAATATGATGATGTTACTGATAGTATTACTGATAGATTAGACGAACTTGAGGAGCATGTAAAACAATTAAGAGAAATAAAATGGGAATGAATGGGGATGTAAAAAGATTCGACAAATAAGATTACTATATTTATTTGGACGTGGGAGGCAGAGCTCACCATCTCCACCAATTAGCACTTAACAGGAACGTAACATGAAAAAACAAACTGAAAATAGAATAGCTTGCATGCTTTTTTTCTTAATACTTGTAGTCTTATTATACGTTGTAATTGAGGACAATAACCTTTACAAGAACATGCTTAAATTCGAGAAGTTAGATTTTATAGAAAATAAAGTAAATGCTGTGGCAGAAGAGATGGATATTAGAACTAATTGGTTACGTGAAAGACTTCCACAACAACCAAGGCAACCTGATTATTACAACGATAGTCCCATGCCATATTATTTCCAAATACCACCTGACAGTATACGTCCTGACGGTGAATATTACCTGGAGCCCTAATAAAATGTTTAACTATTCAGACAGGTCAGAATCTAATCTTAAAACTTGCCATGAAGATATACAAGTCGTGTTTCGTTCGGTGATACAGTTTTACGACCATTCTGTGCTTTGCGGATTCAGAGGCAAGGAAAAACAAAACCAAGCACATGCTGATGGTATGAGTTTACTGACATTTCCGTTAAGTGACCATAATGTTTTTCCATCATTGGCGGTAGATGCTGTGCCATATCCTTTAGATTGGGATGACCACGAGGAATTTGCTCTTTTGATTGGACGAGTATTACAGGTTGCCGATATGTTAAGTATAAATCTTAAATCAGGTATAAGATGGCGAAGGCTTAAAGATCGTCCGCACTTCTATTTAGCGGGGAAAAAGTATCATGAATTTACATATATTTAATCATAAAATAAAAATTCTCCAAGAAATACTATTCATAAAAAGAATGTATCGTTTAAATTTCAGATATCCAACGCATGATATGGATAGGATAGTACTCACTTTTGGTAATAATACATTCTTTTATGCAGATTTTGCAAACAACTAACAGTTAACAGTTAATAACTAAACGGAGAAAAGGAGGATGAAAGAAAGTAAACAAGCATTTATGTCCAGATGTATTTTCGACCTGATGGCAGAAAATCTGAGTAACAAAGAAGCTTATGAAAAATGTATAGACAAATATGACGCACTTACCAAGGAGGAAAACATGCCAGTACGTGGCGGTAAAGATGCCAAAGGATATTATTATCAATGGGGTACGAGCGGTAAGAAATATTACTATACACCGAATGATAAAACATCCAGAGCGAGAGCTAGAAAGAAAGCAGGTAAGCAAGGACAGGCAGCTCATGCGAGTGGTTATAAACTTTAAACAAGGAGAAGTAAGATGAATATTTCGAAGTTAGTGCAGAAGTTGTTGGCTCCAATAGTTTCGCTTGTACTAGAATTTTTAATTAAACAAGTCGATGATGATGACTGTGTTGCCTATGGATTTAAACTTGGTAGCTGGGTTACAGATAATTGTAAAGATTTGATGGGTGGCTCGTGGGAAAAAGTTGAATCGCAAATTCAAAAAAAATCAGATAAGTTCATTAACGAAGGCATTCGGATGGGCTTAGATTATGACGATAAGGAGTAAATTATGAATGTAGTAATACAATGGTTAACAGCTAATTGGGTCAGTGTTGTAGCAGGATTATACGTTGCTGATAAAGTTGCAAAATTAACACCTACAAAATATGATGATTTTGTTGTTGATGTTCTCAAAGATGTACTGAAGAAACTTGTACCAGGTAAGAAACTCTGAACACTAACAGGAGAGAAAACCAATGGGATTAACTAATGAAGAGAAATGCCAAAGATTCAAGAGGCTAAAGGAAATACTGCAAGAATATGGTATTGAAATTACAGCAGCCGATTACGATAGCCTTAAAGTTGAAAACAAGCCAGCAAGGTCAACGCTTAGAAGAAGTACTGGCATTAAAGACTGGCAATTGTTAAAAGAAACTATAATGGATATTGGCGAAGATTTTGAAGTTGTGATTGAGAATGTCAGGATTGCAAAACAGCGTCAGAAGTTTATGGATACCAATCGTGTTGAGCGCAAAAGTTTCAGAAATTTTGCCCGTGTCGAGAATGCAGTTGAGGAACTTAACAGTGAAATACTTAAGGTGCTAAATAAACATAACCTGTCACAGTATACTATTGTGCATAGACAGAATAAATCATCTGATGCTGTTGGTATATTGCAGTTAAGTGATACGCATTTTAACGAACTGGTGGAGATGTCGCATAACAGATATGATTTTCCTATTGCAGCGAAACGATGTAAATGGTATGTTGACCAGGCGAAGAAATACTTCAAGGCATTCGGCGTTACAAATGTACTGGTTGCGATAACAGGCGATATCCTCAATTCTGACCGTCGCTTAGATGAAATGCTTAACGAAGCTACCAATAGAAGTAAAGCGATGTTCTTGGCAGTACAAATTATAGAACAGATGTTACTTGACTTGAACAAGGACTTTAATATAATAGTAGCTTGCGTAACAGGTAACGAAAGTCGCATACAAAAAGATATAGCATGGACTGATATATTAGTAACAGATAATTATGATTTTAGTATATTCAATATTCTTAACTATGTATTTAAGGGCAATGAAGGAATCAAATTTTTGCATGGTAATTATGCAGAACAAGTAATTAATTTTGGCGGTAAAAATATCTTATTGGTACATGGTGAACAAATAGCAGATAAAGCCGAGCAATCTGTGCAAAAAATTAAGGGTAAGTATGCGTCACGAGGCATTATAATAGACTTTGTTTTATGCGCTCATTGGCATAGTTGCCGAACAGGTGATTGGTACAGTCGCTCTTCAAGTATGGTAGGAAGCAACGCTTACAGTGACATAGGGCTACAATTAGCGTCGAGAGCAAGTCAGAACGTACATATTTTGCACGATAATATGATTGATTCGGTGAAGATAGATTTACAAATAACTGATATTGAAAACGTCGCTGAGTATGGCATAGAAAAAGAACTCGAATCTTACAACGCTAAATCCGCTAGCAAAACAAAAAAGAAAACAGAAATATTAAAAATAGTTGTATAACCAAGGGGGCATCAATGGAGCCAAGTCCGTATTTAGAAAAATTAAGAACACTAACAGGTGAATTACCAATATTGGATGACTTTATTAAATTTCAAAACGGCAATGGCAACATTGAGTATATCCCTAACGGCGATGGTGAAATAAAAGGACGTGGATTATACAAGGATAAAGATGTCGCTATCCAACTTGTTTCTATAAGTAAAGGCACTGTTGTACCCGAGCACATTCATAAGGAAATTGAAATAGGTATTGTTTATAAGGGCAAAGCTATCTTGGATTATGGATGCGATAAAAAAGAATGCGTTACGGGCAACCATGTACATTTCGAACCTAATGAACCGCATTCGTTTGTAATGCTTGAGGATACGTTAATGGTATTCATAACTGTACCAGCGGGGAAAGGATATCCCAATGCCAGATAATTTAGACGGATGGACTAAGTGGAGTCAATATGTACTTAAAGAACTTGAAAGTTTAAATGAATATAATAAAAGTTTTGACAAAAGATTAAGAAATATTGAAACTGGGCTTGCGTCGCTTAAGACTGAGTTCAAAGTCAAGTCAGGGATATATGGTCTTGTTGGCAGTGCCATACCTGTTGTTATAGGACTAGGTATATGGGCATTAAGGTCAAGCGGGGGCTAACTAAAAAGATTTTTAATTTGCCATATCAAAAGACAAAATACCATACTTGCTATTATTATAAAACTCCATGGAGCAAGATATATACAAAGTGCTATATATGTTAATGCTCCTACTATTTTTCCTATAGCAATACCAAAACTTGCTAACCATTTATAACGCTCTTTCATTTTTCCTCCCTATGTATGCTTTTCCATTTTGGATTATATTCTATAGCTTCAATACGCTCCAATAATTTAGTGGCATATTTAATAAAAGTTTCATATGTTTTAGCATCACATACTTTTTGCCATTCAATAGCACATTTAATCTTAGTTTTATCATCTAATGGGCATTCTCTACAAACAACAAAATAGATATTGATAACTCCGAATGAACGACAAAATGAACAGCTTTTACTGCCACTATGTATAACCCAATTTAAATAATTACTTTTTGTTGTTTGCTCGATACCCTCAGTCCATTTGTCAATTGCCTTTTGCTTAATTTTATCCCATTGTTTTTCAGTCATTTTTTTTGCTCCTCATTTTACTAATATTATCCCAACTATCAAGAACGCAATATCTATCAGCACACCCTGTCTACCTGTGCCACCAATATAAGCGTCCACAAATTTACCTTTATCGCTACTCCACTTGAAATAGACTATCGCCTTCTCATTAAATGAATATGCGGGCGAATAGTTAAAGGGGTCGCCAGTACGATTCCACCTATACGACCATTCAAATGCGTTGCGTGCCAGACATGCAGAACCTATAATACGCTTTGCTTTTGTCCACCATGATATTCTCTTGCTTCTAAGGTTGGATGTTAAAAAATATCCCGCGCTTAAGAATGCAATGTCTCGTCCTGTTTTATAGATATGATAATCATCGTCAGACACTATGTGACGACCTGAAAATCGGTAACTTTCAGTCAATCCGCCAAACGCTTGTGCAGTACATAACGAACCAATCATGCCATACTTGTACCACGTATCAGTCAACCAGTCGGAGGTCAACATTTTCTTCACGGGCACATTAATACCACCATAAGCGCAAAAAGTACCGCTGAAAAAAATCCCAAGCACGAACAGTAGTGTAAACTTTTTCATGATATATATCCTTTATTTTTTTAATATGTTTGACATATATTTGATGTGTTCTATTAAGCCAATTGCCATCCAAAATCCTCCTATTATTAACCAAGAAAGAGCTATTCCACCTGGTTCATGTAATTCAGATGCTATTATCCATAATAATGCACTTATATATCAACCTTGATATTCTTTCATGATAGCATCTCCAATTCTTTCTTGAGCCGTTTAATGAGTAGCGTTGCGTTGTATCTGGCTTTGTGAAGATTGTTATCCTCAACATTAATCGCCTCCCAGAAATTATACCATGCAGTCAAACAACCCCCATTAATTATAGTTTTCTTTCTTGCGGGGCAATCAGGACAAGATAAATGGGTCTTATCCATTAAAGCATGACAAGCACATGGATTTTTCTTTTCAATATCAGCCATTTCATCACAAGACTTAGCATTTCTTATTGGTATCCACCGCTTTTCAAGGTCGGATGTAATTGCTTCCCTTAACTGTGCTTTTGTAGGTTTCATATCATTTCTCCTCTACATCCTGTACTTCAGATTTAACTGGCAACTGTGATTGCGGTAACTGTATATTAGACCAACCTAATTGCACAAACGCTTGTGCTATATTAGTAGGAAACGTTATTTGTGACAACAGACTATTAGTCTTAATCTCTTTCTGTATCCATGCCTGATTCCCATGGTAATTTTTAAGACTGGTATTGAGAGTAATGCCAAACATAATTACGCAAGTAGCTAAGAAAATAATAATTGCGCTCTTAATGTCGATTCTGATTTCTTTGTTCATTTTACACTCCTTATTTTATTTTAACTGTTTCACTGCTCACCAACTGACTGCCGCATGGTAAGAATATAAGAATATTGTCATCCTCTTCGATTGCATATATAACCCTTTTCATGTTTACTGCTACTATACCTTCAACTTTAGCGTGTTTATAGGCTATAAAATCATTGAGCAAGCCTTGTTTGTGAAACCAACTAATATTTTCGTTTATTTGTATTTTATTTCCTTCGGCGCCCCAACTATTTTTAAACATAACAGTCGTTGAGCCTTCTATATGTCCCTTGAACACTTTTGGGCAACCTTCTGTATCATGCGCAAGCTCTTGTAACATATCAACTCTGTTTATGTTTAAGAAAAACGATTCGTTTGATTCTGCCTGAGTTACAGTGACTAAATATGGTAATTTAGCAAGACACATGATATTTATTCTCCTTTCTACTATCCTTTGATAACGCCCATGGGGGTTAATTTAACTACAATATCAACTAAATCACTTTGTGCGGCCATAACCTTATCTATATCTTTGTAGGCACCCGAAGCTTCGTCTAAATCATTTTTACCACGTATAGAATGTAGTATTCTCTGTGTAGCTAATTTTTTAACTTCATCATTAAAATTCAACTCATTGCAAGCCTGTTTTCTACCCATGCGTCTTCCGGCTCCATGTGAGCATGAATTGAATGAATCAGAATTGCCTTTACCCTTTACAATGTATGATGACGTACCCTGACTGCCTGGTATAATGCCTATTTCACCTTCTCGCATTCTCACTGCGCCTTTGCGGTGCACTATTACGTCTTTATTGAAGTGATGTTCCCATGCAGCATAGTTATGATGAATATCTATTGCAGCGTCGAAGAGCATATCAATAGAAACATATTTTATATTAAGAAGAATATCAATAGGTACATGTTCAAGAAATGACCATTTAACTTTGTTCATCATATATCGTCTATTTGCACGTGCAAATTCAAGTGCATAATTCATTGCTTCCAAATATTCTTTTGCAATAGGACTCTCAATTGGTAAGAATGCAAGTTCTTTAGTGGGGATATCTGAACACCATTTTTCACATTTTTTAACAGCTTTCTTATGATATTCATGTGCAATCTTAAATCCGAAGTTTCGTGAACCTGAGTGTATCATTATCCATATATATCCCTCGTCATCTTCTTGTATTTCAATGAAATGGTTACCGCCACCAAGCGTACCAATCTGGTGTGCCACACTTTTAAGTTCTCTCTGAATGATGGGTATATCGGGAGCATTATTAAATCCATCCCATGTCTGCGATTCTTTATGATGATTGTACCCAACAGGCACACGTTCTCGTATACTACCCATGACCTTTTTTAGTGTTTCTATATCAAGTTCTTTTAGACCTGTTTGCACTGCTCGCATACCACATCCAATATCAACGCCAACTGCATTGGGCACGATTACACCCTTTGTAGCCATCACACCACCTATTGGCATACCATATCCAACATGTCCATCTGGCAACAAAGCTATATGGTGATAAGCAAAGGGTAATGTTGCTAAGTTTTCACATTGTTCAAGCATCCCTTTATCGGAATAATAAGCGTCCTCAGGCATCCACACCTTGATTGGAATGTTTCCTGTTTTTGGTTTATACACAAACATTTTCTTCTCTCCTTATTTCTTCTTCTTCCATGTGGCAGTTGAAACACAATAAGTCACATTTTTGTAATTCTTTCTTTATTATAATCATAGGTTTATTAATCAATGCAACACCAATATCAAATTCCTTGTCTTCGGAATATCTATGATGAAAAGTTAATGCCGACAAAGATTTTTTATATCCGCATTTTTTACATTCCCCGCCCAATAGAGTGACAACCCATTGTTTTCTCTTAATCTTTCTTTTCCGAATACATTTATTTATTGATTTACGCCCTTTAGCGGTACTTCTGTAAGTTTGTTGCCACACATTAAAGCAATCATTACAGCGTGATTTATATTCTGGGACACCTGTTTGGGTAAAAGAGCTATTCCATTTGCATGGTTTGATTTCCCCACACCCCTTACATTTTCTATTGATATATTTAGGAAAATCTGTGTCTTTTAACTTATCATACCATTCTCTTTTTAGGCGATTTCTTTTTGCCAATGTCTCTGGTGAATTTTTCATAGTAGAACCTCCTTATTTGCTCTACTATAAATATAATACATAGTATGCCAAAAGTCAATCATTTAATGACAGTCTGGCATAACAGCTATATGATGAAAAGCAAATGGTAAATTAGATATATTATAAATCTGTTCCATCGCACCATCTTCGATATCTGCACACCATGATTTAATTGGTATTCTTTGGTTTTCCTTGTCATATTTAACCCATTTCATTTAATTGTCCTCCTTTAATACATGTTCAGGGAAAGTTATATTAAATTCTTTTATTGTAAAATGTGTCCACCACTGTCTAAAATCTATTTCAAACATAACTGCAATATATCCCTCTTTTGGTCTACATGGTATATTATCTGCTAAACAATATCCAATTGCATGTTTTCTAATTTTATTGCGATTAAGTAATATATTATCATACCTATGCTTGATATTAAAAACTTCAAGAATACTTCCAGCTCTCCATGTTAACCAATCAAAACATTGTCCATTACTGCGATGTATAAACGATTGTTCTATCAATTTCTTTATCCCTTATTATTAAATTCACAACAAACGTCAAGGCAATTAGCATTGCATATTTTATCATTAAATGAATTGTGTTTTAAATACCAATAATATCTTTCTTTTCTCATATTTGGGGAAACTTTTCCAATAGGGCTACCCCCTTCACGCAAGTAAATAATACAGGGATAGTGATAACCATTCCAAACTGCCATATCATCCAAAACTAATTTACATTTTTTATTATCTGTAGAGATTAATCCTCTAACTTTTCTATGATGACTTAATCTATATTTTAGTATAGGGTGTTTACTTATTATATTATTCCCAATGTCAAGCGATAACTTATTGCTATATTGTGCGCTTGGGATTATCCTAATATCAGATACACCCAATTCATGAGCAAATTTTACAGTACCTAATAACTCATCTTCATTATCTTCATTATAGACAACTCCTACAGTTAAATAAGTATGTTTTGACAATACTTTTATATTTTCTATTACTTTAAGCCAAATATCTTTAACACCCGTCATTTTGTCATTTGTTGAAGAACAGCAAGCATCGAGTGATATAGAAATATCATTAACACCAATTTTTATTAAATCTAAATAATAAGAAGTCTCAGCACTTCCATTTGTAGATATTGCTATATGCTCTACTCCATTAGATTTACATAATGATATTAATTTAGGTAAGTGCTTGTATAATGTTGGTTCACCACCAGAGAATCTTATGTTTTTTAAATTATCTATAAACCAGAACAATAATATTTTTTCCGCATTTTTTAGGGTAATATCTACTCCTTGAAGTCCCCTACAATAAGGACAATGGAAATTACATCTATTTGTTAATAATAATTCACACCGCCATAATGGTGAATTTATAGAGCTGTTTCTTGCCCTGTTATCTGATAATGTATAAAACCCTATATCTTCAAGTTTCATTTTCACTCCCTCCCTTATAACACGATACATGATTTAAAATGTTCTGAGAAAAGCGTGGGATATTTATATATCAATTTCTCTATCTGCAAATCCAATAAGTATATCTCGCAATAATCATTCTTGCTTCTCACGCCTCTGCCAACCATCTGCTCAAGTGTCTGCGCGGCATCTGCTCTATACCAATAACCACCCATACGACCGCTTTCCATAGCTCGTTTACCTACACGTTTATTGCCTAAATCTAAAAAAGGAGCTTTGCAAACGCACAAAAACCTTACCATGTCATCATTCAGTGACACGCCTCGCTCCATTGATGGGCTGACCATAACAAGCGGTTCTTTGGATTGTTTAAACATTTCAATCTGTTCTATGCGATTATTGCTGTTATGTGTAATCAACCTGTCATTATTAATTGTCATTATAGCGTCACGTATACTGTATTTTCTTGTATGTATCAAGCCTTTTTCATGTTTGTGTTTATCCAATATGCTTTCAATTGCTTTTACCATTAACGGCATCTCGGCTTCTATAGTTTTATAACTCATATTCGCAACTGGTGTAATATGTATAGGCATATTTGCAGTATCCCAATTCGACCGCGTTTCGAGATAATCCATTTCGCCAACTGGGATGCCTAATGTATGCGAAAGCACTTCTGCTGGCGGCAATGTAGCGCTCATCATTACTATTTTGCCACAATCATATTCATCGCCTACATGCTGACGTAAATATTCATCTGTCATTTTTTTAGTAATCCAACGCGGTGAAAACTTTATGTACTTGCCGAATTTATTAACACCATCCTCAAATATCCACGTGTCGTCAAGCCAATAAGAAAATCTGTTAAGTTTGTTCATTAACCCTTCCACGCGCTCAATATCTTTTTTGGGTGCATCACTTGGCAATGCATTGTAATGTGATTTTATTATACTATGACAATTCTTCGACCATGCGACTAACGGTTCGACATGACTGTATTTAGCTTTTACTGTTCTGAATGGCGGTTTAGGTAACTTATGTTTCTTAATTACATGCCCGCTGATTTGCAATTCTATAAAGTCTAACAACACGTTCTCAAGCATATCGGCTTCGTCGCATATTAATAATGGTTTACCTGCGAATTGCCCTACAAAATTCGATTCAAGTATGAAATATTGGTAATTAAGAATACGCAGTGAGCTTGTTAACACTTTTTTCTTTTGCCGTCTGTATAAACATCCCCAATAGTCATCACAGCTTTCTTTCGCGCTCTGGTACGGGCAGTCTGCGCATGTTAAAGTTGAATGATGTATGCATTCATAATTAGCCCTGCCATATAATATTTCAAATTCAGGGAAATCTTTAATAAGTTGCTCTTGTAAGAATTTAGAATGTGCAAGATAAGTAGCATCGCCATAAAGTTTGCAAGCAACTGCTGCCATTATGGATTTTCCCGCGCCTGTCGAAGCACGCAAAGCAACTACAGATTTATCTGAATTAGCCATAAAATCTATTGCATGTTCCTGTCCATCCCACAGGGTTTCGTTTTTGAAGTTACGAAATGAATTGAATGTGTTATTGATTTGTTGTTTTGTATAGATGCTATTCCTCCTTGCTATTGTCCTTCAGCATACTTAGGTATGACTTGTAACGAGAAGTGTTCGTAAACTTGATGTATGCCGTCTCGGGAAGGATGTTAGGCTATTTAGTGTCTTCATTTGTTGCCTCTTGGTGAATGTTGCCGATTACTTTGAGTCTTTCCCATGACCATTCTCTTGGGGAATCATAATCATAGAAAGCATTAGAATCTCCTGTTAATTGTTCAATTATCCATCCGTATTTATCTATATTTAAAATTCCTGTTGCTTTTTTCTGTGGGACATTCACCCAATCAGTAATAGTTGATGAATAATCATTATGAAAAAACTCAATTATATCTCCAGTGAAAAACCATTCATCACCAACCTTGATGCCTTGTTCAAAGGAGTCAATGCCATTAATATATATTGGGTTATCCCTAAGCCACATCATACCACCATCTGGCTCGCATATACTATCACAGGAAAAATGTCCTGTATTGTCAAACTTTAGATACCTAATAATCTTCCCATCTTTGAGAAGCCGTAACATCATTTCTTGTTGCATTGTTCAGCCCTCCTGTCCTCATATTCTTTTCTTGTTACCCATTCGTATGTGTGCCCGCCATCTTTATTTGGAGGAGTTTGCTTTTGATAACCATAGCAAATTATTTCAATTGAAAGTCCTGTTGAAACATATTCAAAATCAATGTATTCTTTTTTAAATGCAATGCCTGAGTGAAGATTATAATCGAATGCCGTAAACTGTACTCTCTTATAAATGCTCATTTCATTCTGCATTATCAGCCCTCCAATACTTTAAATTTAATTACCCATACCCACGGATTTATTTCCCAGCCATATCCTTTCTTGGCATTTATGGAATCCCACAGAGCATGAAATCTACCACGAGCCTGCAAGAATGAAATAGAATAACCACCTTTATAATCTACCCATTTCTCAATCCCTTCTAAAAAACAATCACTTCCACTTATATCTTGTATCTGCTCGACTCTTATATTGGTTATTTCAAGGTTGATACGTGAAGCCCATCGAAACATGTGAATAGAGGGTATTACTACAGAGGCTGAAGAATGGTTATGTATTTCGTAATTTTCTCCATCGTCGAAATATCCTCGTGATTGATATGTTTCTTTTGCTGGTGAACGTCTCCAATAAGAAGGAGCCTCTCCGCATCCAGTCCATCTATAATGTTTTTCCCTTAC